>JGI24158J21664_10001478_pt1 | contig 26615 bp, 13 predicted proteins | sample Ectturendosymbi3_FD_21664 | JGI IMG/M metagenome (IMG submission 21664) | reverse complement strand
ATTGTGGCTTAACAATACTGATTGTCTCTGTTTTCCCTGTGCTGCTTACGAATTACGACACAGCTCAGATCTGGCGCTGTTGACAAAATGGCCGGTAGTTTTAAAGAACGCATTTGGCAACCCTGCACATGTCAACCAAACGAACTTAAACGGGGGGCCAAGAAAAAAACTGGGGGGCCAAATGGGGAACCAAGCAAAAAACTGGGGGTCCATGGCCCACCCAGACCCCCCTCAGAATCGCCACTGACTACGGATACGACTGTCCTGACGCAACTCCAATAAAAAGGTCAGTTTGTCTTTCAAAGGGCATGGATTTCATAGCATAGTGGTTATGCATTACGGCCACTATGCCAACGGTTTTCGGTTCGACTCTCACCTTGCTGACTTTCGTTTCGTATTTCTTCTTCACTTTTTTCAGGCTTAGGTGTTACGTTTAGGCCTTTAGGGGTTAGTGTTAGGTTAGGGTTACAGCTACGGTTAGGGTTAAGGTTAGGTTTCGGGTTTATCTTTTACGTTTAGTTCGTTTCTATCAAGCCTACTACACTCTCGTCATGCATTATTGTTACGTCACAGGTGGCGTATTAGTAAGTTTTTAAATTTCAAGATCCACAGGCGTATCCATAGCCACTGCCTAAAAAATATCCAAAACTTATTTAAATCTAAAATACTACCAATTGTGTTCTTCCAAAAGCAAAATACCCCAGCATATCGTTTGCCTTATCTCGTGCTTTGAAGCAGTCAGATTGTTTGTATTTGTCCCTATTCTTTGAACATTACAACCGCATTTTACTTTTTGAATGAGTACTCAAACACATTGCAGTGTCTGTTTGATTGATATGGCGTGTCATGCCACAACGAATTCGTATTATACCTAAACTCGACCAGTTTAGGAATTGGCGCCATATTCTGCAGTAGTGTTATAACAAACTGTTACAGATTAGCTAACAACACAGTTAAGAATTTGTCTGTAATCCTGTGGTTCTGCCTTCATTACGTTTCCGCCGGCTTCGATAGACGTTGCAAAACGTTGTTTGATTTGTCTGTTTTCGTCGACCTGCGTTATGCAGAGTGTGTGTATATACTATGCACTTCATGTCTGCTCACAAATAAAATCAATCAATCAATCATGAGGCAAAAATTGAAAACAGACAAGCTACAAAAATACACCTTATGGATACAAATTCAAGTTAACTTAAATACTGTATTTTTATGCTCTTCTATCTTTGGCTCACCGCACTATATTAGTGAACACTTCAAGCACTTCAAGGAAAACACTATTACTGTTAGCATCAAAATAAAATACAATAAAAAGCTAAGTTGCAAGACATCAAATCAGACTAAATATTTTTTCAGGTACAGCATACAGTACAAGCGAATGATTAGCGCTATGCTCCATACATGCCAATTCCAATTTCCAACCAGTCTGGATTCCGTGCGTGTCAGGCGCACGCGCGATTTTTTTCCCGTTAGTGTCACCGGAAAGGACTACGATAAATCAATTGACCTTCCACATTTCTGCAAAACCTTCACGCTCCCTTCATTTTTTCACTCAGAAAACCAGTTTAACTAGAGAGAATTCAAATTGTTGCAATAAGTTGAAATTCCGCGCCTGAATGTTGTAAAGTCGTATTGCAGGAATTTGCATCGCCGTGAACTGCTGAAGCAAGCACAAGAGAAAGATGCTAATTCGGGACAATTAACTAATGGGAAAGCAACATGCAGCAATAGAGCTCCCTCGACGAGTTCACTCTACTAATACTACGTTGCACTATCATTATATAAGGTATAGGTTCTCAAAGTGGGGTCTGTGGATCCCCAGGTGGTGAAGAATTTTGTGTTCGGTAGTCCGTCAACTGACAAAAAATTCAAGGAATTCAGAATGATGAACAGTTTGAAAATATGTCCGCATCAAAGCAATTATACTAAATCTCTCCTTTGGAATATTCGCTGTTTTGTATACTTGAGTGGTCCAATTTACTTGGCCGTTTTGAGCATAAGCGTCACGGCACTATCAAAGGTCACTGTAACATAGCTGAAGTCGGTTGCCAACTGTCATTGTTATTTCGAGACCAGTCATGTCCAACCCGCGGCGCAGTCTGAGGTTTTGTGAGGCCCAGTTCGGGTTTTCACTGTAATACGAGCAACTGCATACTGACAACCTTGATAATCTTTAATTTGAAATTTTTGATGTAGGTTGTCCTCAGTGCCATTTTATCATGTCTGTTACCATTGCAGTTATAATTCGAATGCTTTCAGTACATTACCTTAAGCGAAGTGTAGTTTGCTAAGGTCAAGATCAAAGTAAGCCGTTCAATGTACGGCCCTCATTAATCACCGGGACATTTTGGTTGACTGACCGGGACGCCGGGACAAAGCCTTAAACCGGGACTGTCCCGGCTAAAACGGGACATATGGTATGCCTAGCTATTTCACAAATACAAAAGTCAGCAGAACATTAGAACGACTACTTAACCATCTCTTAGTATAAGCGCAAGTTTGATATCAGGGCTACCTCACTGTCCTTATTTGTAAGATTTGTCCTTTATATGAAGGGAACTGTCTTAGAAAACTTTATTGTACCTACTTTTAAGAAATGTACTTATTTGCACTTGTGTCCTTATTTTATCTTATCTTCAGGAATATTCTCAGAAAGCGGGTTGAGGCAACAAATGATTTAGAACAGGAGTCTCAAAGACGCGGCCCACGGGCCGTATGTGGCTCCCGAGGGCGTTTTGTGCGGCCCGCGATGCTTTTCGGGAATTTTCAAATATTTAATATTTATGCTGCCGAATGTCTTGAAAAAAGATGCCGCGAAGTAAATGAACCAACGTTGAATGATACCCTGGCCGTAGTAGGCTATACTACAGACCAACATTTTCACTCATTGAATGTATTGATAAAGAAACTTGATTTCATAATGGAATAAAACAAATTCATGATTGGAGATTTTGTAATGAAGAAGATTTCAGTACTGTGGATGTGTAGTGGTACGTGAAATCGATGTCCTATAAAAATAATTTGCTTGATTGATTCGCTTGCTTGCCATCTTTGTGGGGACCAGTAATTTGAATAGGCCTACAGATATGTACAAGTTTATATCACCGGAAAAAGATGAAAGCATACCCGTCGACAGAATCCTCAAAAGCTTTTACAGTAAATCGAGAGTTTTCAATAGTTGATGTTAGAAGGGTAATTTTTCTAGAGCTGATGTCCGTAACCAGCTTGGGACACTAAGGGTGGCGAAGATTTTTCTGAGAGGGGGCCAAATTTTTTAAACTATATGTCCAATAGTTTTAAACTATGTCCAAGAAGTTTTTCCAGAGGGGGGGCGTGTAATTTTCCAGAAGGGTGAGGCCCCTATTAAAGGGCCTGTCAGTAGGTTTCACATGAAACATAGATCAACATAACATTTTTTTAAATCTAAAATTATGCATAAACGTTTCGTGGGAGGCTTTGATTGCCCGGTTTGTCCCCACCCTGGTTGCGAGCCTAATTCAATTTACACGCGCATTAAACTCTGTGAAAAACAGTTTTGATCTTTTATTGCTTTACCATTCTCTTGAGTACCGTACACACAACGCGGAACCTGCATTGATGGGCACTCTATGGGCGTTTCTGCAGTCTGTGTTTCATTTATATGTGCATGCACTGTAAAATAACCTGTCCTATATCATAACCGTTCAATGACTATTTTTGCAGATCACGTTGTTTCGTTGACAACTTTTTCAAAAAACATTTCAAGGTTAGGTTTTTCAAAATAGATCCTACGTCAGTAAAGCAACACCAAACACTTTTTTTAAAGTGCAGAAAAAGGAGCGGTATCGAATAGCGGTAGCGATAGCTCGCTACTATTTTTATTTAGTAACTGGTGAGGTAGCGCCGTTATTAAATTTGACAAGTAGCGACGCCATTAATAAAGTAGCGGTTGCCCACCCCAGCTTAGTTCACAAGTACTAAATCTATTTTAAGTTGGTGACAAGCATTATTTGGGTGCGAATCTTCAGCCTCGTGACAACGTCTGTCAAAAGGAATGCTGTGAAACTAGAAAATTTAAAATGGTAATCAATTTTGTCAAACCCTAGCATGGGTGATTGGTAACAATTTTCTTGGACAACCTAGGCAAATTGGACGCACCAAAACTCTTATTAAAAACTATGCGAAGTATTCATGTAGTTGCTTCCTCCATTGAAAATTATTTAATTATGCTAGCTGTTTTTGTTTTCACTTGGACTCCTACATATATCAGATAGAATTGAAGACATTGGACAAGACGTTTATTTTAGTTTTGTTGAAGAGTTTACCAACAAGGAACATTTTTATTGACAAAACACATCAAACTTCACAAATGTTACAACTTAATAGCTCTCCCATAAGTCCGCATAGCTTTCAGATTGAGAAGAATTTGTTTTAAATCTACCAAATCCACAACGTGCAGAAGCTTGTCTTGACCTGCTTTTGCATCCAAAGCGTTCCTAAAATAAAAATGAAATAGTTTAATTGGCTAAACTAGTAACATTTTAGTGTAGATTAGATGTATCTTGTTCCACAAAATGGTTAAATCAATGATAGGGTTAATTCGGATATCAATAATTTTTATTACCCAGATAACGGTTATATCCGCATATTTGTACATATTTTAGCTAACCGGTTAACCGGATAATAACCGCTAATTGTTAGACAATTGATTTCGCGAGATTTGCGTGATGATTTGATTGTAAAATCATGACAACATTTTGTGGTAAATATACACACGCATGCTCTGCACAAGCGTATATGAAAATATCATGCATTTTTAACATTTAGTGCTTCTGCAACACATATCTTAAGTACAACGCAGACTTCTCCTTGCAGTACGAAAGCACTCTTCTGCAAAAATAAAAACTCTCAGACGGTTAAGCGGATATTCCAAACCTAGTCAATAGTTCGCATAAACATTGATAGCTGAAAGATTGACATTTGATTGTTAGAGAAAAGCTGCAGTGTTACTAAATAATCGTTAAGCTTGTATAAAACCCCAAAAGTACCTAATTAGAGTTTGGATTGTCCATCTACGTATAATGACATGCAACTTCTTTTTGTTTATAGATAGATTTAAAAAAAAAAAATTCTGCGGTAATGACCATTTGGTAAATCTTGCAACTTAACTATCTGGTTCCATCCGGTATGTGTTGAAAGATGTCCTGAGGAAGTTCAATAATATTTTCATGACAAGCCACTGATCACGGGCGTCGGAAGGATTTTTTCCAGGGGAGCCAGGAGTGGATTTTTTCAGGGGGGGCAATAGTGGTGAAGAAATTTGCAATTTACCGACTCGAAACTAGGAGAAGCATTTTTCTACTAATAGTTTTTAGGAAAATATCTAATTTGAAAATGCAGGGCGGCCTTTTCCCCCTTCCGACGCCCATGTTGCTGATAACAAATTCTTTATAATCTGAGTTTACGATATTTATTGTACTAAAATTATACATCAACACCGGTTTACAATTGTACCATCAAATAACCTTATCAATAATCAGAGGTACCAGAATGGGTTAACTATAATTTAAATACTGAAACCACCATGCTGAGGTTATCTGCAATGATTCATTCATGAAATGCTGACGAGATAGTATAGACCAGTAGGCTGTACTAATTAACTTCATTCTCATTTCAACAAGCGTGTTGTTTGTGCATGACATTTAACTATTTCCTCTGGAAAAGATCAACGGACTTATGCAGGCTCGTACATTGCGCAATTAAATGTGTAGGCTGAGGTAAATTTGGTTTGTAGCTTATCGTGGAGGTCAAACATCTCTTTGTAATTGGTGATCTTTAGAGAAAAAAAAACGATATAGGATTGCTTGAACTTAAAATGATATAGAGCTGGGATGGTCAGTTAACGGCCCACGGGCCACGTGTGGCCCGCAACAGCGGTTTCAGTGGCCCGCGGAAGTATTCAGGAAAAATCTTCAAATCTGAAATTTCCTCCAACTTGGCTTCAACTTGAACCGAGACTTGTTTCTATTTCCATTAGAAGGTGCGGCCCTTCGCTAAGTGGCGCCCGAGCCACATTATTTGCCCATCCCTACTATAGAGAGTAGGCCTACATGAACAACAACCCAGGATGGAAAGCAAAAATATCAGCACGTCTGCGGTGTTTAGCTACCACTGTCATTACACAAGTTGTTTGTTTGTAGATAATTATATCAATGAAATGCATATTATGCATGTTACCTGAAGATGATGCTTTTTGTCAAAAGATACTAGAGCATAGTTTTAACCCACACCAGAGCAGGAAGGACTAGTTTCCCATGGTAAGCGCACAGACGAACTTTTTGAAACCACTTCCATATTGTGTCTGTTGGGAACCATGTAATACCAACATCGTGTTTACAATTCCTTGGTTAAATCAAAGGAAGAACAGTCCATTATAGCAACAAACAGGACTTATACACGAACTAAGCATTTTTTCTGAGACAAGTACATGAAAGATTTGCCCAAAGGCAGGAAGCTAAAGATATCACGACTTTGGACTTCCTCACCACTGCTGTTAAGCTCTGTCATTCAAAAGTGCTTTTTTGCAATGTGATTTCCTGATGTTATGAAAGTTAATCGGCTCCTATATTTCCTCAAATAAAATTTTGCCAGTAATCAGATTCAATAAATAAATTCTGGGTAAAAAAGCCGCAAAGCTGTGTAAAAAACTGATCTAGCCTAATAGATCTAGGTATTTAGGGGAGGGTTTGGCCACAGCAATCATCACGAACAATAATGTGACTACTGGTTTAGCTCGACGGTACAGGTGTGCCATTGTCTCTAGATAACTCGCTTGGTCTGGTGGCAGAAGGCGATTTAACCGCTACACAGCCCAGGCGATTTTCTGTATGTCATTGTCGCACTTGAAAAAAAATCGTCATATTCATGGAATGTCAAAGTAAAAAATTGTTCAAAATAAGATGTGCAAAGCAGGTGATGAAATTTTTAAGACAAAAATTTTCTCACAAAATGACGATGGATGATTAAGTATCTAGCATCTTGTACAGATCATTCCAAAACTACTTTGGCTCATTTTCAAGTAATTCTCGCTGCCAGGATTCTATAGAAACTTTCGGTAATCCAAACCTACCCACCGGTTGATCCGCAGGATACGAAACAGCTTCTCTATACTGATAAGTTATCAGGTTCACTCTTGTGGTGTCATGCAATGATGAGCTTGCGGTTCACCCATGTCTGCTTCTTGGCCTGCAGAGGCATGCTGCTAAACTTGCGAGCGGATTGTTCTACTGTTGGTCCTTATTGAGTAATAACTAGGGCAACCAAAAGTCAATAAAGTCAACAATTTTCTGCCTTTTTTAAAGCTTATGAAACGTCAACAAACCAAATTTCACGCTCATACCATGAGGGAATCCCAAGTTATTAGGTTAAAAAAAAGTCTTTATCATTAGGTGAAAATTGATCGTTAGGTCAAAATTTTCTTGCAACACAGTTTTTTCTCTTTATCGATATTTTATTGAAACTTCAACAACAGACATTTTCATACTTCTGCAAGTTTATTTGCAATTGTGTAATCATTTTGGGTTTGTTGCGATTTCTGACTAAACAATGTTGTTTTGCCCACTACTGGACGATTCAATATTATGTAGGATAGGCGTGGTAAGCCAAGAAACGTGGTCTCACAGTAGGCTACTTGGTTTGGTAAATGCTCAATCCGTTATGCATATTTTTAACTTTATGATGTTCTCAGGTTTGACTCTACTGTAGTTATTAATGTACTAATCAATATATCATCCCCAAAGTTAAACAACCAAATTTCTTAAAATTTCGAAGCATAGAGTATATGAATATGCTACTGCAGAGGTCGGGAACCTATCGCTCGCGAGCCAGATGTGGCTCTTTTGATGGCGGCATCTGGCTCGCTTGATATTTTCTTAACACGATTGTTACGAATGAATCTTTTTCTGTAATTTTCCATCTACCACACTACAACGTCATCAGCAACAGCATGCAGCACCAGAAGTCGCATTAACGGTAAGAAGCATGTTATTAAAGTGAAAATTCAAACATTAACCTGTATAAAATTGTTGATTTTGCATAAAAATGCACACGTTAGTAAGCTAGTTGCATTAAGTGTTGAAAAATATCATATGGCTCTCACGGAAGCACAATTAAAAATACGTAGGTATCATGGCTCCCTTAGCCAAAAAGGTTTCCGACCCCTGTGCTACTGGGTGAACTCAGCACTTATGGCTGAATTATTTTGCAATTGCAAACGCAGAAAATTTATAGGTCAAAGTAAAGTCAGAATTGTTAAATTATGAAGTCAAAATTGTAAGTGTTTTTAGGTCAAAACATTGGCTGCCCTAATAATAGCATCGCCTCAAATCTTCAAACGTTCACTTCAAGTTACGGTGGTAGGGATTTTTCCGCATGTTGAAAGCAGACGTCTAGGCAGGTAACGCAGCAATACAGTGAATGCTGATAGCGGTTAGCAACGTAGTTTTATACTGTGTGAAAGAAGGATGAGCGAAAATGCAGCAGTACTTCCAAAAGTTTGAAAAATCCATTGTTTATGTGCGAATGTGGGTGTGACCAATGTGCCTGAGTGAATAGCTTAATCCAATGGTGGGCAGCTTGTCCTGGGGGGAATTTAAAGAAAGCCGTGTTTAGCGGAGGACGTACCTTCGAATCATCAGAAGAATGTTATGGAAAGAGAAGCAAGTCTCGGTTCAAGTTTAGGGCTAAGTTGGAGGAAATTTCAGTATTGTTGATTATTTCCTGAATGCTTCCGCGGGCCACTGAAAACGCTGAGGCGGACCGAATGTGGCCCGCGGCTCGCGGGACCTCTGACTTAATCAAATTACGCTTATTCAGGCTTTTTTGACGCAGTAAAAACTATATGTAACTTCAAGGAATACGTCTTATCCGTTCAGGTTTGTTTCTGGTATCTGAGTGAGTTCCTAGACGATTGCAGCTCTTGCCGAGACTCCAGATGTTTGCAGCTCTTGTTTCGAAGTGACGCTGACAAGTCTTGCTAGATAAACTAAAGTAACAATTTGTGGTTTCTTTAAAGACCAGGGCAATGCTTCTCTGAAAAGAAGCGCCCTCTTTGAAAATATGGAGATAGGTTATTTTGTAAATTATCTTAATATACTTGGCTATTGTTGCCAAAGAAGCGCATTTTTGTGACTGTTTCCGTACTTTGGGGCATATTTTGTGGTGTAGAAAGCAGGCACATAGCCATGGATTGGGATTCAGGGGCAGTGCCACCCCAAATACTTTTGAGCCCCCGCAAACTGTGTTGTGCCAAGTAAAATTAGAAACATATACAGTGGAAGAAAAAATCTTGTTCCACTAAAAATGTATTCTGCCGCCCTCAAACCTTAAAACCTGGCTACAGGCCTGCTAGAAAACGCAAAGTGTTTTGTGAAAGTCCGTTTGCATTGCATCGTCAGCAACCTGAAAATATAAGCAAAATGTCAACGTTGCCCCCCCCCCTGGAAAAATTTCTGCGGACGCTCATGGCCTGCCACTATGTAGTTCAATATCGTCCATGTTGAAAATATTTTAGAATCAAGTTTTTGATGCCTTCTTGCTACGATATTTGGCTTATGTCGTGGACAATACGTTTGTAGTCAGACCATTTCAGTTTGGTGATATTTAGAAAACATAAATTCTATATTGGCTTCTTTCATATCGAAGTTGATTTAATTGTTCCCAAAAACTTAGCTAAAAAGAGTAATTTTTTAACAAACACGAAGAGAGGTCTAGACTCTAGACCATAATAATTTCCTCACCAAGTGATTACTATCTACTGATTGTAAAATTTGTGTGCAAAAATTTGAAATATTTGCGCTGCTAAAATTTTTTCTTAGTTCCTGTTTATGTGCGAAAAGTGACCTTGATGATTACGTGAAAAAATAAAATCATCAGACCATTCAATGAGCAAAGCTTGGAACAGGCACATTTTAGGTATTGGCTATTTCAAAAGTTTAAAAATTCAGGAAATGCTACAGTATTTTAGTATATTTCCAGGCATTCCAAGATTAGCCTTTCCTGCGATTGTTTGCTTGCATTTTACAGCAAGCAATCAGGAGAACTGATAACCATGCCTTTAGTCAGAATCCTAGAGATCACACTGTGTATAACTGTCACTGCATACAAACCCAACCTATTTTTGCGATGATATCCTGAAAATATCTAGTGGCTCAACAACTTGCAGCAGTTTTGAAAACAACATCTAGAAAATAGGAATTAGAATCAACAACGGCAACGCCACTGGTTTAAATGAAATTGCAACCTGAAATCACAAATAACTTAGGCAAAATAACTCGAGAAACAAGAACTTATCGTGGTTTAAATTTGATTTTGATTTTATTTACCAATTTTTGTTAATGATTTTGTCAAAACATTCAATGAGATTTCTTTAACACCTGTAGTTTTTCTTTGTAATTTCTGGTACGACTTCACAAAACTTCAATTGTTCCATGTTTCAATGTAACATTATGATTTAGCTGGAAGCTATCTATTATTTTAAAGCCAACCAATGGCTTATAAACTGCAAATGTAAGCAACCCTTGACGGAATAGATAAGATAACCACATATATTAAATTAAAAAAATGCACAGGTTCAAAGTGCATAGGTTTTAAATGAAATCTTGTTGAATGAATATAAAGAAATGCTTTTTATCAGTCGCTTGGAATTGTTTGAAGTGTAAAGTGTTAAACCACGAAGCACGCGGCGCACATTCACAAAAATGCCTATATGTTTAGAAGAGATTGCAATATGTTTACTGCAAAATCACTTGCGAATCAACTACAGATCTCAAAAACGCGGTCGGCTGAGTGCCGTTAGAATTCACCCCGTTTATTTGCACTCGTATCAGTGCAGGGCATGAACTGATTGACGTGGGCTACTTGCCTGATTACTGTACTCAAAACAACTCCGCACTATTTTCCAAGGAGACACATTACCTTTGACCGCACGAGCACGTCGTTCGTCAAGACCTCTTCCAAGGCTTTTGTTTTTAAGTGCGTAGAGCATCTCTGCTTCAGATTAAATTTATCTGAATTAGCTTTTCCCTCGTTTGCTAGAGCTAGAAGCGCCAGGGACACGAGAGTCATTGAAAACTCGCTGAAAGATCAGAATTTGCTTGTTTTTTAGAGTTTCAAATTTACTAAGCAAACGGTTTTTCCTCAATCGTATTGAAATAAAGCTATAATATTACACAGGCTTGTTTTGATGAGAGTCAAGTTCTTCCATACTAATCGTGTGTGTCGGTGTGAAAAGTTAAATATTGTAAATCGAAACTATTGGAAATTTTTGTGGTGGGCAGTGCTGCCCGAAATCAAGCTCTTTCTCGTGAACAAGCTTTGCGGACTGTGAGTTTGAGTGAAACATGCATGAAAGGTGAAAGGTGTGGCGCAAAGAATTTGAAAGGTGTGGCGCAAAGAATTTATCAGTACGCAGTAGCTCATTTTCACAAGTTCTTGTGTTGCTATTTATTACTGAAAAGATACCTTTTCATGAAAAAAATATAGCAGAAACATTTAGATTACAAGCAACGTCCAGATGTTACAACCCAAGACAGCTTTGGGAACGGGTAACAGCTTGCTTAGCCCCTGCCGGGCGTAACGAGGTCAGATGGCGCCCGGGGCAAGAAACAAATTTTGCGCCCCCATATTCGAAACTGAGGTCTTTCGGAAGCAAATGTACTGTATTGAAGAATGTGCTTGCGACATCGTTGGAACTTTCCGGTGCCCCCGCAGTGATTTGGTGCACCCATATTGACTCGGCGCCCGGGGTATTGCGCCCACCTCACCCCCCCATGTTACGCCTTTGCTTCTATCGCTTTCATTTCAAGCACTTACATTTTACAAAATGTCTTTGGGAACAAACATTCGAAACCAAATAATTGCACACAATTTATAACAAACAACTTTACTCTGATATCCGTTGCGATTTTCACTGATAAAGCACTGATTTATGTTCGATGTTTGAACGTAGTTCAGGCAAACGTTTACCTCGTACCGACTAAAGATATTCAATTGGCCAAGGTGTGAGAGGCAACAAATAAGTTTTTCGCATGTCCTACGTTGTTTCAAATTTCCTTCATTTTTCTCCACCTCCAAAGGCGAACTGACCCATCTGAACCTTAATTCTTTCAGCACAGCCACCATACTCCATGGGTTTTTTAACTAATGTCACATGTTTTATACCTTTCTATAAATCTTGTCCTTTTTTCGGTCATTCTTAAATCTGAAAACAAAGCAGCATTTTAACTGCTAAACTGATGCTTTGTTTGCAAATCGTCGGCAATTATCGATTTGATTAAAAATCGATATATAATTAATTAATTAATTCCCTAAGGGATTAATTTATTAATTTGTTGTTTTTAGGCCATAACTTGCCTGCCACTAACGATGGAAAGCCAATTAAGGGCTGTAAGGATGCGAATGTTCGCCTATAGTTTATTTTAAAAGAAAAAACAAGACTTTCCGCATCTTTAAAGGGTTTGTACAGGTATCCACCTCTGTCGGCTGGCGAGTTATGGCCAGTTATGGGCCAGCCAAAATTATAGCTTTTCGGGACTTAAAGGGTTCCAAAGAGGATACGGATGATTTTTAATCCAACTCGATTTTTATTCTGGAGTGGCTTACGTGAAGCTTGACCACTTTGGTTTTGTCGAAATTAAGTTTTCATTAAGTGTCCATGGGTAGAAGCCCTTTCTCAGTGACAGATCAGTCACTTCAATTTTATCATGTGGTATACATTTCCCACACTGAGCATGATTCGTCAGCTTTTATTCACAACACTTCTCATATATTTGGACTAGAGTGCCCTTATTGATGAGGTAAAAAGAATTCACGAACGCTTAGCGTTTCCGGTCCAGCACTAATTCGTTGTCACACGTTGACAAACTTCTGAAATGGATTTTACATATTAATTACCTGAGGTTAAAATCAGACAGTTCATTCGCACGCAATGCATCAAAGCTTTTTTGTAGCCCGAACTACTATTGAACCCGTTCAAAAATGATCAGTTGCCAATAACAGAATCAGTTGCTTTCAAGTGCGTAACGAGGTTAGATGTCGCCCTGGACGAGAAGCAAGTTTGGCGCCCTCATGTGATGGAACCTGAGAATTTTCGGAAGAAAATCTACTGCATTGAAGAAAGTACATGTGACATTGCTGGGACTTTTCGGCGCCCCCCGCAGTCATTCGGCTCCCGGGAATTGTGGCCTCTTTGCCCTCCTCGTTACGCCCCTGGTTGCTTTATAAAACCCTGAACCGAAAAAATGTAACTGTTTTTTTAAGAAGCATCGCAATTGGCTACTTGTTCGATATCCTGTTTCTGATTTCACATCTATTTGCTGTGAATCTTGAACTCAGCTAAGCTCAATCACAGAAGGTTGTTCTTTTGAAAATATGCTTGTGATTGATATCTTGTATGTTGATGGTATGTTTGTGCATGATTATGTTCCTCAAAACCTTCTGCACAAATTCTGTGACCAAAGTTATAACAAAACATGAAATTGTTTTTTTTTGGTATAATTTCTGCTTCAGAACATACGAGTACAAACAAATCAGTACACCGAAGTCTTACCAAACTCGCGTGCATATTGATGTTGCTGAGCGGGACAAATACTTTGATCTAATTATCTAATGTTTAACATTTTGTTGAACGATGAGACTCACGCACGCACCTCTGCATTGACAAGTGTGGAAACGTTTTTCACATTTCTTATGTGTTGGAACTAAACCATGTTACACGGACTGTAAGTATGGTACAAACAAACAGATAAACAGAGACACATGATGCACAGAAATGAATTGATGCAACACAGAATTGGATTGTCCATAAATGATGTCACCGTGTTTTAACAAATATTACCAGTATCTCTTTCTTTTCAGCATTTCTCTTCGCATTGTGATGCCATTTATGGACAGCAGTTATTTCTATGTGCTTTCAAGTACAAAAAATCAGCTTTAGACACTTACAACTCTCTCCATTTTCTAAAAATCTCGACGAGGTTTTCGTTGGTCATTGAATCATTGTTTTTGGTCATTTCACCGATTTCCTTGCGAGAAAATCTCAGTGTCCTTAGCAATCTCATTCTTTCTTTTTGTGGACAGTTATTTGCAACGTACACAATCATCTTCAGTAGCAGAAGCTCTATAAAATAGGTCTTTCAGCAGTCGAGCTTTATAACAAATATTTATTTTGACAAGTATTTTCTGCTACGAATTAGGCTGCAGGGCGTGGAAAGGAAGGTTATGCACGAATCTTTTCGTTATTGGTACAAACACACAAACATGTGATCTTTGCAACCACCCTTTGGCTGTTGACTGTTGTCATATTACCAGGGGTGTAGTGGGGCGGGAATGCGTGGGAACGGCGTTCCCACACCTTTTTCATGCTTTGCTTTAAAATGAGTTTGAAGCTGTTTTAAAATGGAAATTTTTTGGATGCTTCCCCACACCTTTTTTGTTAGCATTACACCCCTGCATGTTATGCAGATACGATAGTGATTTTCAACCGTCCAAAAATGGTTCAGAGTTTTGTTGCATGCCACACAAAGTACCCTATACGTTTTCGAAAAAACTTTCTTATGACCATTAGTAATGGCTTGCTATCTTTTGGTTTGGTCGAATTCAATGGAAAAATACTGCAACGAATAAGCTCGCACGTAAAGCGCTGAGTAATCGTATTTATGCGTTTCCCAATTCAGCGAACAAAACACGTGAACTCTTTTCATTCAGTTAGCTCGAACCAAGGACATCCAGCAAATCGCTGTAATAGGCTATACCTTCTCGCTCTTCAGAGCTGCGTATAAATCTTCCTTTTCCTGCGGGTAGGCGTTTCGTTGTCGACATTTCCATGTAGAAAGGCTCACTATGTTGAAAAATCATTAAAAGCGGATATGCGCTAACGGTTTTGCATTATTTTGGAATAAGCCCATACCTTTGCCTATGTGATAAAGGCAAATATTTCCCAGTCGTCATAGTGCATGCATGATGATGTCACAAAGTGAATGATTAATCGAAAACAAGATCTTTATTTGACATATCACTTCCTAATAATTAATTTGGGAACTGAACTATCTTATAATTACTTTGGGAACTGAACTACCATGCACTGATGATGATAACAGGATTTATCGAAACGTCTGCAATATGTCGTTGATATCGTTTTCATTGGCCGTTTTTTTCATTGGCTTTTCAGCACTTCGGCTTTTCGTGAATGAACCACAAAAACTTTAACAGCACATAGTGCATTGATTTTGGTTTAATCATAAAAAGCAGAAAGCAGTTTTGTAGAGTGAGTTTACACAGTTAATGTTTAAAAAGACATTTTCGACCACCAGAGAAACTGAATCTCAACAGCGGATGTCGTGGAATGCATTCTCTACAAAACCCACAAATATTCCTTTACTTTTTTACATTACATTTAACAGTCTTGTATTGAAGAGTTTTGTCTGTTTTTTTTTACAAAGTTATCCCTGAAATCAAACCACCAAAAACAAAGTAGGCCCCAGTTTCGTAGAAAGGTGAATGTAGTCTTACTATCTCCTCATGACGCAGTCAACCTTTCCTCGCTTGTGTCATTATCGTGCATGGAAGAGCGAAAGAGCACAGTACTCGCAATAAACAGAAAGCACAGCACAGATGGCTTTATACAAAGTGATCGCATTCAAATATGCAGTTGACTAAATCGTGTAGCAAGATTTCACTGCATCGGATCATCTACCTTCAATACGAGCGTGTCTTAAGGAAAAGAGCATATTTTCATGGCTATTACCATAATTACTGTTGAGAAAAAATCATGCTACCATAACAGCTGAATAAAAAGTTGCAGCAAAACACGGCTCTAGGAAAAATACAACGGCCGTTAATAGCTACCCCACTTCAAATTTGGTATGTGGCAGCGATGAAAATGGTGCAGTTTTGATATATCGAAAAACAATTTTTGACGTAACGAACACTGCTATGTGTGCCAACAAATGGCAGAAGCAACAACATTAGTAAACGCTTTTTCAAAAAGGGTAGTCATTAACCTTATGTGTTTTTGATTAAAAAAGGGTCTTGAACTTTTATTTGGTAGGCGTAGACTCTGTAGCTCCCTATAGCAACGGGCACGAACAAGGTATTTGCGAATATAACAACACGATAAAACGTTGTTTTGTCAGCCACTTTTCCAGCCGAGTTAAATGACTGCTTATCTTCATAAAAACGTTTCGTCAAACGTGCCCAAAATTGCATTTCTGTTTTTAGTAACGCGGGAGTTAAATAAAATCTAAAGATTTTTCCCCTTGTTATCTCCGCCAGGATGCTGAGAGAAATCACGCCGAAGAAACAATAAGGCTTTCTATTCTTTTTATATATACAGTTAGTACGTTTTGGGCTTTGACAGTGTGGTATCTCGGCTTTGTAGTGTTTCTGACAAATTTTTTAATTCGTTCAAGACATCCGCCATTAGCGCAATATTTTTGACAAAACTGGTTGTACACAATTTGGAAAGTAATCCTTGAAATCTGGCTTTTTCTGTACTTTGCCCAGTTTCATCTGAAGCGTTGTGAAAATGTTAGTCTCAGACGGGAAAACAATGCCAAGCGAACTCCTGACACAGCTCTGAAAGATGAAGTCACCCATCGAAACTAAACAGCTTTCCGATTGTTGTGAGACTGATATGCAAATCGTGGGCACAGTCACTAAGTTCTCGCATGATCTTCGGTGACTGGCGATATGATGAATATAAACTTTCAAGAAATGACCGTAAGTCAGTTGCGTCAATGGTAATTCTAGTGCATTACCAACAGCAAGTTCAAGTGTGTGAATGAGGCAGTGCCACAACCCGATATCACTAGGACAACCAAACGTCAATAATGTCAAATTTTTTCTGACTTTTTTAAAGTTTATGAAACGTCCACAAACCAAATTTCACGCTGAAACCATGACCGTTTCCAAAGTTATTAGGTTAAAAAAAGTCAAAATTGATCATTAGGTCAAAATTTATCGTTAGGTCAAAATTTCTTGCAGCACAGTTCTTTTTCTTTTGATCGACATTTTATTAATACTACAACAACGGATGTTGACATGCTTTTGCAATTTCAGTTGAAAATCTGAAATAATATTGGATTTTTTGACTTCTTAGGTAATGATATTGTTTTGCCACAACTGGACGATTGAAAGTACGCTAGGCGTGATAGTACTTCATGTTAAGTATATCAATGCAGAACCTTCTGAATGACTTCAGGAGATTTTTTGACACTAAATACTTCTCATGCGCGTTTGGATTGATTTTTGTCTACGGTTTTTTACCCTTGGTTTCGTTGGGTCTTTCACACTTTTGATTTTTGTTTCATTTCAACAGCAAAAAAATCTTTAACTTATCGGTTAGATTTCTTATTACGCTTTGTATTCCGCGTTTCAATTAAAAACGCAGGAAATTGATTGGTCAAAATAAATTCAAAGTTTGTAGATTACAAAGTCAAAATTTTAAGCTTTTAGGTCAAAAAATTGGTGACCATATATATCACATGTCAGAGAATTCTTTTGACCAACTTTCCAATCCCTGATTTTGTCCCCAGCATCACACTGGCTCCGTCACTGCAAAATCCAATAAATACTTCTTGAAGCAAATCATTGGTGAAACCATTCTTTAGCAAACAGTTCAAAATTGTGCCTTTAAAATACGAGAAGCACACAGAGTTTCCAGTTCAACCAAATCCAGTGGCAAGCTAAAAAGTGCCGCTTTACTATCAGTGCTAGCTTTTAAAAACATTGAAGTTGATTTTTGACCAACGCTGATGGATTCGTCGGCTACAATGTTAACTTGCTCGTTGCTCCTGCTCTGAATAATTTTAGTTAAAAGTTTTTCGTTCATCTATGAAGACACATGACCAATTATATCAACGGCAACAGTTTTACTGCGTTAGAAACGTCCCGTTACTGTGGAATTATCTTGCTGAAGATCAGTCGAACTTTCAAAATCTGCGAAAGGTTTGGTATTTTTTTGTCACATAATATGCTGTTCTTAAAACGCGAGCATTGAAAGGCTGTTTGTTCACTTGTGCATTCAAATTAAGCAATGCGCCTTTCTTCGCTGTTTCAAGAACATTGACAGCTTCTGTGTGCTTCGGAATTTTTGTGCTCGTGGATCTTTTTGCGCAGTGGTGATAACTGGATCTCTCTTGTGGCATTGCCCTCTGCCTACTGAGCAGAAATAATAGCACCACGGGATGCAATCGCTGTTCACTTGCGCGGCAAGCGGTAGCTTAACTGGAAATACCATGACATGAAAGGTTTTCATGTCGACCCTTCAGTATGCTACATTTTGCAAGTGTTTCTCAAAATACCAAAGCATTATCAAGTACAACCAAGATCAAAGCTTTTCATGCGGAGATAGGGGTCGGGTATTGGGGTCATGAAAAAGTGCCCCAGCTGTAATGAGTAAAGTACCTGAGCTTTATGAGCTATTAGTGCAAGATAATTTTTGGAGAAAGACTCAGTTTCATCATGCGAATATGTGCCTGAGTTCAGAAAGCATCGGATTGCGCAAAATCGTAGTTCTGATCGACATTTATTCTAGCTGGAGGGTGAGTGCTGAGACAAAAAGGAATATTAATTAATGCTGTACTCTTCCTAATTTAAGGGGAATCAGTCAAGGGCCGGGATACTTTCGAGAGTCTTTGACGTGTTTACATTTGATTTTCATTTGTATCCTTATTCAAAGGAACAGAAGACTGAGATGAGCAGTGGCTCCGGAAAAACTGGGTCACCCCCAACACATCAAATATCCCCTTAGCCTGGCTGAGAGAGCGATTTGAAAAGACTACGTCAACAGGAATGTGATGTTGAATGGGCACCGCATTCACTGAGGTTGAACCCCTCAGATTTTTATCTGTGAGGGCATCTCAAGCGTAAGGTGTACCACAACAACTCTCAATTCGAAGCTCTAGTTTTGCTGCTATCTTTATTAGAGGAATCAGCCGACAGAGCTCTGATTTAATGACTTGGCGATGATTCAAACTTGCCATCGTATCAAAAATAAGGGAGATCCTTTTGGAAGACGTATGCAAGTTTGCCTCCAGCGCTGCGAAGCCTATTTGGAGCATATTTTAAGCAGAACACGACTTTTATGCAAAGTGACCAAGTTAGCGGAAATTATGGAATGATGATACACAGCCAGGAGTTTATGTCCAGCACAAATCTTAAAATTTGCTGAACTTTTGCAGGATTTAATTTATTCTGGGGGTCCTAATTTCGTTTAGTCAGCCTGATAGCAAATTGTTGGACAGTAATTACGTTTTTGTACTGATAAAATCGCCAAAATGTATATCCTTTTCAGAAATATTTAACAGGAGAGGTTCAAAGCAGTGCCTTGGTATTTCCACAACGCAGGTTCAATGGAATGCACCACATCAAGACTAGCAGAATTTAACTTTGCCGAATCCCACCGCTGCGCCTTTTGGGATTCAACACCTCATTCATAAAAAAGATTTTTTCGAGCGCTTTTGCATACTGACAATTCTGTAACGATTTGGTGTCAAGGTTTCGAGATAACGCATTTGACGGACGTTTCACAGGCTACGGGTTTTTGATGAAAACCGTAACAGTGCTTATCAACAATTTTTTAAACTTTGAATTGACAAGTCGTTCATATCTGCAATTTTTTTAAGCATGTCACTCAGCAAGCATTGTATTTGGCAAACAATTGTTAGTACATCAATCACTAAGATACAGTGAAGCCGGATCTAAACTTCGTCGTGGTCGCACGGGTTGGGGCAGTGCGACGTTCGTGTGCCCGGCTTGTCCAGGCATGCCGAACTGCTCACGGTATGTAAGGGTATCGGCCTCGGTGCACTGGCACGCTTTCTGTCAATCAAGAGGATGCCGGTCTTGTCCCAAATCGAGCCCTTTCGCCTGTTACTGACCCTCATGCTCTCCTCGGACGCCGGTCGCTGTAGAGGCAGGTCGGCGCTTCGTCGACGCCAAACATGGCTTGTGAACGGTCTTTGGGTTGACGCGTCCACGAGGCCAGCTGAAGCAACGTCGCACAAGCCGTCGCTGGAAGACGAGCTGCTGATGACGATGTTGCGGTCTTGTGCTGAAGTAACCACGTTCAAGAGCTCGCTGGAGGACATCCGGGGCACATCGCTCTTTGCGCCCACACCCAAGTACGACAGAGTCATGCGGCGCCGGTTTTGTGAACGACGCTCTTTTCGCGTGACATCATGTGTCGAAGATGGAGATAGATTGGTGTGGCTGTCTGTAAAAAAAATGCCCTACGTTGGTGAAACAACCACCTCTTGCTGAAGCAGTGCTTTTTCAATAGACATTTAACTTTCTGTTTTACAGCGAACAGACTGAATGAGGCTATTAAATTAACTACATCGCTCTAAGTTTAGCAATCTTGATTTGCTAAGTATTTTGCTTCTGGCACCATTAAGTCATGTTTGTCAAGGTGTGAAATGCTACCTTTATCTACAGATGAGGCTGTTTTCAAATTAAGGTATTTCTACTGCTAACTTGACATGTTGCTGCGCACAGTTTCTACGTAAATTTTATGTAAACATTGGAAAGTTTTACATATTGAGCAACTCCAAGAGCAAAAATAATGATAGGAAGTCACTGTGCTTGTGCAATAAGATTCACAGCATAAGCAAAATGTAGAAACTTATTTTGAAGATATGGTTATGCACAAAGTCACAATCTATACAGAGAAGTTGCCAATGCTGAACAATGGCAGCTTTTGGTGAGGTTACCTGGCCATGCGCTGATCGCCATTTATAGGGTTATTTGCTGCATGAGTCATAAACGAGAAAAATAAAGCATAATGCAAGCAAAAACCTTTTGTTGGGCAAACTGGCACCACCTGTAAATATACAAGAGTTCTTAAGCAGATGTCAATATCAATCATCCCCAGGGCCGTCGCCAACGGGGGGACCAGTGGTGCCCGCCCCCCCATTTCACGTTTGGCCCCCCAATACTGTATTTTAACAATTTGGCCCCCCCTTCTGGTTTTTGGCCCCTATTTTTGTTTTTTGGCCCCCCCTGCTGCTAAATCCTGGCGACGGGCCTGATCATCCCAATGCTTTTTAACGTTCAGACCCTAGCGTCAGGGGTCTGCATAAGCATAACACCATCACCATTTCGTTGGGGAAATTCACTTGCAAAGTAAATAAAAAGGATCTATTTTGACGAGGAAAAAGTTGTGATGCTTTTTTCAGTATTTGACAGAACGTACCGTAGAAAAACGAATAACGGTGCATCGATCTTTGAAGATTTTTTCGCACTTGTCGCAAATCTTGTCGCACGTCGAGCTCCACTAAATGTGGAATCTCCTGCGTGGTTCTGAAATTCTTCTTTGCCGAATCGTTAGTCACTTCATCGGCCTCGGTGTGGTGACGATGCTTGTGAACGTAGGATGCCAGTCTGAACCAAGCAGTTCATGAGTAAGCAGTATGTTAGCGACAATATGACTACATATACTCATGCTTTGTTGCATGTGATAAAATATAGTTGTTCTATTGTGAATTTCGGATAGCACATTTTCAGCATTTGGCAAGAGTCATTGGAGCAAAAAATCCGTTGATATACGTTCTTATTTTCGTTTCTAAACTTCGCAGTTCTATGTGCTGTAGTTCGCGGTTATTCTCGTTTCGATTCGTGCAGTGAAGAGAACTTGCGGAACTTGAGTAATGGTGACCCTTTCTACTGCTGAGCGGTTACAGCAAGAACAAGATACAGCTCGTACATTGACAGGCATGAAAACTGAAAATATATAAAGATGGCAGATGGGTGATGGTAAACCCTAGCATAACTACAGGTAAGATACTGTTTTTACAAACCTCATCCACTTTTCTTGATCCTCCGTGCTCGATCCCATTGAATCCTTGCCAGGCCTTGCTCCCGCAAACGGTTTGTGCAGTTCGGTTAGCGACCTCTGGTGTGGTTGTTCGTGACTGATGAAGCGTCTTCCGAAGAACTGAGGGTTGTAATCAACGTGGATTGAATCCTGAACTTGCTTCGCTTCTTCTTCGTCAGTCTCAGCGATCAAAATGCTCTCGGCCGCTGCTTCGAGGTTCCTAATGTCGAGTGGATGCGAGTCCAAGTGTCCAGGCAACAGGCGATGAGCGACATCTCTCCAGTCTTCTGTTTCCGGCAGTTGGTTCAGGAAAAGTGAGTTCAGATGACTGATATCCTTGATTCCACCTAACATTAAAGTGAAGTTGGTCATTACCACGCACTCTTGAAACATGCAGACGAAAATGCTTGCTTGCCTAGCAATTAAGCAGCCAAGTTTCTAACAAAGCAAGATATTTATACATTTACGTGAAAATTTTTGTGACCAACTCGATTGCTATTTGAATAAGGACTGAAGATGTGCTAAACACGAAACTAGTTTCCTTGTGCAATTAAATTGCGACTCATTCGCTTGGTGTGGGGCACTGCTGTGATTGTTGGTAAATGATGGGAACAAACTTGAATCATCGCAAGAAGATGGAAGCAGAACCAGGCAGGAGATTCCTTAAACAGCTGGATATAAAGCTAGTGCTTGTGTTGTTGTTTTAACACGAACTTCAGCCCGCAGTCAAGCAGCCAAAGTTTCTAACAAAGCAAGATACAGTAGCTATACATTTATGAGAAAAATTTTGTGACCAACTAGTTCGCTATTTTTTCGAAGTCTGGAGTTTTGCGAAGTTAGAGTTTTGAACCAATTACGACATTGGTAAACTGAAGCCTTAGGCGATAAGGTGCCTTTTGCTAAGATTAGAAAAATCCACCTATACAAGGATTCCATTGCACGTAAACTCTTTCTATGAAGAAGGTCTGGCGATAACTAACAGTTTAGTGGTTAGCTTTCACGAATCAAAGAGACATAAACATGCTGAAAATATCGGAAACAATAAGATTCCAACGGAAAAATTGTTTACAAAGGCTTCATGCTTACGAAATACTAAAACGTTACGACAATGTTTCTTCAGCAACGTTTTTTATGTTTGTGACGAATGACTGCAAGCAGTTTATTGTTCAACGCTGGAAATGAGGTCAATTACAAACTGAATTTCTTAAGAGTTGTGCCTTTTATTGTCATCATTTTCCCTTCCTTATTAACTGCATATTGACTCTCATTCAACTGCACCGTCGTTTATGGAATTTTGACACAAGAATTTGTTTGTGGGTGAAGTTTAACTGATTCAATTTTTTGTCTAGACGTTGCAGGAAGCAGCAGGAAAAATAGTCCCACAGCATAAACTATAGAAAATATTAACAAAAGAGTTAATTTTAGCACACAGGTGAAAATGCCCAAAGACATATCAACGCACCAATTCAATTTTTTTCAAAACAAGTCGAAACATTATACGTAGATACAAAATATTATATATACAAAAAGTGGCATACTTAGAGATCTTCGTTTCTGAGTGTGTTGTTTCACTGACATAGAACCTTTATGAGTTTCACCCGAATGACCTTCAGTTTCTTCAGCTGAAATCCGATCCCGACCTACATGCGCTAAGTAGAAAAACAGCATATTGCTGAGATGTACACAATTAACTCTAAAACTTCTATGCAGCATGTTCCGAAAGCTCATACTAAAATGCACATTTAAATACATCAAGAAGTTTTTTCAAGTGACTCATACCAATATCATGAAACGTTTGGATGTGACAAAAACAGTCTTCACCGATAACACTATTGTCAGGAATAACATCAAACAAATTCCAGAATATGCAAAGCTCCTCACTGATATAAATAAGAATGTATTCTTTGCATAAACATATTTTCAGGAACGTATCCATTGGCAACGAGTCTGAATATTAACTCATTGATGTAGGTGCTATGTTCACATCCATGCCGAGCTGCTGGCGAGTACAACGAACGCATTGATCGCTAGACGCGGCGAATTTGTTAACCCTTTAATGTCCGAATTATGATGTACTTGCTAAAAAATTTAATTTACTCAAAAGTGTTTTCAAATCTTGACCTAAGAACTAATTTGCGTGTAGATATCCAATCCTAACATAATTTGAAAAGGAATGGATTGATGTGCTGATATCGGAACATTGGTCCTTTGGGCCTGTATGCATGAAATATTCAGCGTTTCAAAACGACAAGCATAGTTTTTTTTTGTTAGTACATTTTTTACTAGAGAAAAGCAAAACTGAAACAAAAAAGAAACAGCACGGTTGAAAGCAAACAACTTTGAGGAGTTGAGTCCATTCAAAATAAGTTTTGAATGATTTGGTATCAATTTAAATTTAAATAATTGATTTTTCTGCATGAAATACACCGCTTCTATAAATGAGAGCAATGTAAAGATGAACTTCCTTGTGCTTGTGGTTGTTTACACTAACTGTTGAAACTTTGTCACTGTTTTATCCCTTCGGGAATTTCAAAATCATTGTAATTTTATGTTAGAAAGGTGATACTGTGCTTTGTCTCCAAGAAAACATTCTGAAAGTGCTGAGAAACTTGATTGTTTTATTGTGAATGTTTTACTGTTAATCAAAAGAATTGCGTTTACCCAAAACCGAATCAACGTTCACCACAAGTTTTGAAATCATTTGAGAATAAAATCAGGGATGAAGTACGTTACTGATGATAGAGTTTGAAACTATTTTTCGTGTGTGCTGAGACACAGATGGATATTGCATTTTCTGCAGAGCATAACGGTTTTCCCACTGCATGTTGCGTTTTTATATCTTTGCCGCGTTGCTCCTCCCTGCGGCCAATGACTAACTTTGTATCTCTGTATGTCATCTTGAAGTCTGCATGTTGGTGCAGAACTGCTCCTTGCTGTAAATCCCCAGACTGCAATTCCAAAGATGGTCCTTTCTTTTTGGGAATTATGTCTTTGGCTCTTTTGATTAAAGATTCAGCTGCGGTGGTTAAAAGATTTTTCTCTGAGTTTGGAACGACAAAATAGTCCCAATCTTATCTGTACAAAAGTCATCCATTCACGACAGCTAAATCAACCAGATGAAAAACGAAATGATGATAATATTCTTTTGATCTCAACCCAATTCTGCAATAAGATACAAGCACATATAATGTACTGAGGTCTCTCATGCTTTTGTTATATTTATCAACAATTGCTGGTTAGCAAACACTTGTGTTCTGTTTTTTCGCCTGTCTCGTCTATCAACAGAGCACACTGTTTACATGCTTGCACAGATGTTTGGTAAAGAGACCGGTGGATTGTTGAAACATTTTGGTTCTCTAAGTGTACTTGCAGTGGTCGTAGTTTCTTTTTCTTCAAAACTTCCTCTACGCATTTTCTTTTCTCCGATTCTTCTTGCAGTTCGCATCCTCATAAAGGATTGTTTCTTGCTGTAGCAACGGTAAAGATTGTTTTCAGCTAACTGAACTAGTAAGTTGACAGATGTGCACCGATTGTCAAAACAAAATATGGTTCATATCATCTCAAGACAATATTTGAACTAGCTCCAAGATCAGGCTATCCTTGCACAGGCTTTATTTTTCCAGTATGTATTCAAAATTTTCTCAATATATGTTGTGTACGATACTGTGCATATCGCTAAGCATAAAGATCTTATAACCCCGTTTGTTGGGTTTCTTAGGCACGTACTGCTTCAGTAACGAGCGATCTTCCAATGGCGCCATTTGTTTATCAATGCTTAAAATCTGTTGCTGTGGAATTTGTTGAAATTTTGCAATGAGATCTCGAAGAGGTCTAATTTTGAAAACCTTCACGTAGTCTGGATCGTCAATAGATGGCGTATGTGTGTGTCACTGAAGTCCGGGTTTTTCTTAATTGTTTCCACCGAGCTCGAGTCATAACATCAGTTACTTGACCGATACGAGTTTTTGATGCCCAATACCAGTGGCGTACGCAGAAAACTTTCATGGGGGGGTTTCATTCAGTGGCATATGGTGGTCATTTGTATTTGGTGTGCGCTTTTTGTGACGTCGCAATTCGACGTCATATTCATGTTTTCAAGCGAAGTTTGTTGACATAATAGGCATATTCTTCTACACGCACTCCCTTATTTTTGTAAAAATCAAGCCTTATACATTGCCTTATAATAAAGTTTTTGTAAAATATCAAGGCCAAGGTGGGGGTTGACCCCAACCCCCCCCTTTGCGTACGCCCTTGCCCAATACATCCTGGATCTAGGTAGGTTGAAAACAGACATATTCATACAACTACCTACAAATTGTTCTAACTCGTTTTGTTTCACACGCAGCGACTTTCCTGGATCACATTGCAAAGCAAACAGGTTGCTTTGCTCCATAATAAGTGCCATTACCTCTTCGCATGCGAAATACTGAAAGTATTCAAAATGATATTTGATTTCCTCTGATTCAGGTATGGATCCTCTCCCACACGGGAAATTCAATGGAGACTGCTCATTGTGCGAGTCGACACGTTTCTGTAGAGACCTTTCCAGGGGCGGATCCAGCCAGTAAGTTCAGGGGGGCGATTTCAGTAATATTTGGTACTCAAGTCTCATTATGGGTTCACTACTGTAAGAGAGATAAAGTAAACTTCACAACACTGCTGTGACAAAACAATGGACGGCAAAATGGCCTTATACCGCGAATGATATTTTCTGAATTGTACAAAATCATGACGAATAAAGTTATTTTATTAGGTTTTAGGGGGGGGG
>JGI24158J21664_10001476_pt1 | contig 26624 bp, 17 predicted proteins | sample Ectturendosymbi3_FD_21664 | JGI IMG/M metagenome (IMG submission 21664) | reverse complement strand
GAGCAAAAGGTCTGCCCGGAGTCGGAGTCGTTGAAATTTTCTACGACTCCGACTCCTCAGGTTGAAAATCCTTCCGACTCCGACTCCACAGCCCTGCTGTTAACAGGGAGGGACTGCAAAAGTACGGGCAGGTCCATAACTAAGAGGGACGTAGGTGGTCTTCGCCTCCCTGGAAAAACTTTCACCCCTCCTGGAAAAATGTATTGGACACGGTTTAAAACTTTCTGTGGGGGGCTGATGTAAAATTAGGGTCACTCTCAGAAAACTCGTCGCCCTCTGGTGTCCCAAGCTGGTTACGGGCCTGAGTACGGGTGTCCGTAGATTTCCATCTCTATCGTGAGACAGTTTCACGATGGTATGATGGCCAACGTCCTAGATGATGGTTCAGCCTCAGAAGCATCTGCAGTTACAAATGGTGTCAAACAGATAGGCTGTGTTCTGGGACCTGCTTAGGCCCGTAGTCAGGTTTTAAGCCCCCTCCAAATATTACGGGGAGCCACTGCCTCCCTAAAACAATTTGGGGGGCCCAGCCCCGAATGCCCCCGTGTCTACGGGCCTACACCTACTCTGTTCAGCCAGAACCATCACAAGAAAGTCTTCAATAAGAGGGCTTTACGTTTGTGCAGGGGGCTTGAAATTGAAAATTTGATAAAAACTCATCGTGTTTCATATTTGAATTTGGTGGTTGACGTTTTGTGGGGGCTAAGCCCACCATCACCAAAGCCCTCCATCCGTGGCGACGGGACTGTATCGAATCCCATTTAGATATCGCTGCGATGGAAAATTACTGAACCTGAAACGCCTCAAGGCTATCACCAAAGTGACGGAAGCAGCCATACGTGAATTCTTGTATGCCTGCCTGGAAAGTAACAATTCAACATCAAATGAATACGTTCTCTGTTGCTTGTGGCCACTTTGTCTAACCACCAGTACCAAGAAGTCTGAGATAATGTATCAACCAGCCTCAGGAAAGTCTTGCGCTGATCCCTGCATCATGGTAAATGATCAGAGACTTTCAGGCGTCCAAACTTTACGCACCTTCGCAGCATTCTTTCTAACACATCCACCAGCGACTTGTAAATTAGCAACGGAATCTCCAAAGCGTGCATGGCGTTAGGTAGACTGAGGTCAAGCGTGTGGGAGAGGTGTGGGACACGGTTACCTACAAAGCTAGGTGTACAAGGGTATTGTCTTGACCACCCTTCTTCGTCCCTGTGATACCTGGACCTTGTACAGGTGACATGAAAGGCGACTCAATGACTTTCACCTCTTCTGCCTGCGCAAGCTGCTCAAGATACCATGACAAGACATAATACCAGACACTGTGCCGAGCGAACACACTCAGCATTTACACTCCAGTGGGCAAGGCACAAATCAGATGGGCAGGTCACGTACATCAGCTGCCAAACAACCGCATGCCAAAGCAACATCTTTATGGAGAACTTGTTCATGGCAAACGTTCGGTAGATGGCCAGAAAAAGGGCTTCAAAAACACCCTGAAAGCCAGCGGTGGAGGAACCTTTTTCTGAGTGGGGGACACAAGTGCACGTCAAAAAAACATGGAAAATTTTTATAGTTTGGATTGGCAACCGTGACGTCGCAAGCATTGAAATATGACGTCATTAACTTTTGTCAGAATGTTCAAGCAATTTTATGCAATGTTTCATAAGCCCTCAACAACCCCTATCTACACTACACCTTAGGAAGGCCAGAGAAGGGTCACCAGATTGTGCATGGCGTATTCTTCCAAACATTTACGAAATTCTTCCAAATTGCAAATAATATTGACAAATACTGCCAAATTGTTTTTGAAACGATTTACTTTAACAATGGACCCAATACTAGTTATGTTGCTTAAACTTATTTCAGCAAAATTCGAAATTAAAAGTGGGGCCTCGGCCCAATGCCCCTGATTCCTCCACTCCTGCTGAAAGCCTCATTGAAGTACTTTTCTATGAACTTCACATCTTGGGAAGCTTTAGCAGAGGAGCTCCCCACATTGCGCAGTATAATATCCACAGAGACTGATTCAGCCAAGAAANGAAGAACAATAGCGGGAACAACGCGGCTCGTGCCTCCAATCAAAAAACGGAAACAACGTAAGACTCGTGCCTAAAGTAAACAGCTCCTTNACCAGTGGTAGGATGCNGGGTGAAATGGTACCCCCAAAAGTTTTGATTTGTCAAAAATCCGGGCAAAATCCTTGAAAAATATGCCCAAAAGTTTGCAGAAAAACACGTGTAGATCTCGTTTTTTGGAGGTCACATCACAAAAAGGTCTTCATGATCTTTGTGGGGGAAAATTTTTAGGCAAAACCCGCACAAAAATATTTCGCACCCCCCAAAATTTGTCTGGCTCCTACACCTATTCCTTCAACCATCCCACTGGTGTCCATCTTGTGGTACAGGCTTCACAAATAACTCATCAACCCACCGCATTTGCAAGCGTCACTTCTGGAAGCCGATGTGCAGTACCAGAAAATCGTACTATGGGAGAGTCCAGAGCTATTAAGCAATAAAGCTTTTCGGTCAACTTCGCGCAGACAGTGCCCGATAAAGTCCCAAAGTCATAACTCCGATATGTACCCAAGGAATTCGCCGATGCCAGTTATAGTCCAGTACTCTTCTGGTAGTGATCAGTAAAACCTTTTCGAGGCTTCTCACCCTGATCTGTTTCATGCCTGCCAACATTTAGAATTTCAAATCTTTGCGGACTGAAGTGCAGTGAACAACTGATTATCAGATGCTGGTACAGTAGTCCTGTTAAGCCCACCCACTTGGTAATCTCAAAATTTTCCGGTCCGGAATTACTCCGTTTATTTCTGTAATAAAAACCCGCTTTAGAAGCCCAATTTTCGAACACACTTGCTTTAAATTGCGTGAAAAAGTGTCGCAACTCACACTTCTTGTCTCTTTCGACGGTTTCACACTTATTCCAACTGTTTATTTCTGCCATAATCGGTAGGCGAGACAACTGGTGCTCTGTACTGTAAAACTTAATTTCAAAATGGCGAAGCGACGTAGCCTTGTCTAAGAAACTTGAGATTTTATAAAATTATCTAGCACTGCCGAAATGCAGTCAACGTGCTGCCGCCGAACAACTCAACGTGAATTAAAGAAATTAACGGACAACTCAACGTGAATTTGAAAAACAAAATGCGTGAATTACAATAACTGAACGGCCATGTTCGACATTTCTACACCACCAACAAGGCAACTTAAACTTACTCTTGATGTTTTCACGGAAATGAATATTGTTTTACAGTAATGAACACAGAAAGTCGCTCGTTACCTGTAACTTTTCTGTACACATGGGCGCAATTACGTGGGGGGCGCGACCCAGGCCCGTCGCCAGGATTTAGCAGCAGGGGGGCCACATTTTTAAAATACTGTATTGAATGTATGGAGCAACCAGGGGGGCCGGGCACCACTACCCCCCCCGCTGGCGACGGTCCTGGCGCATCCCCACACTTTTTCAGACAGCGGGGATATATTATGCCATGTTCTCTCACATTTTTCTCTTTAAGTTTCGTAATCTACTGGTTTCACAGCAAGCTGCTCTCCTCACATTTTACAAAATGCGCGATGTGTGCACATGCAGTGTTATTCAACCTTTTTGCTGCAGCGGAAACTTCCGCAAATGTTAGCGTTGCTGATGGAACCCTATGGGATGATCCCAGTGTCTATCCTACTTTCTGTACAAATCAAATGGGTAGATATGTTTCAGCGGACCCTGGAAGCCACTCGCGGAACCTTTGGGTTCCGCAGAACCCCGGTTGAAAAACACTGGTGTACAGTAAAAGATTTAGTAATTTTCAAGCGATAGTACAGTCGGCCATACTCATTTATGTGCATGAGAGTGGCAAGAATTTGTCTTCCGGCTGATAAGCCCAAAATCGTCCGGTCCCGAGATGAGCTTAATAAGCGGGGACTACTTCACTAGGCATGAATGAAGAAAGCTGCTGTCACTTCGCAAACCTCGAAAGTTCGTGAGTGCTTGATTGGATCACAAGTAAGTTACCAATGCTACGCTAAAATAAACATCCCTATTTCTCATTGGATGAGTTGCTAAGGGAGGGTCTTTAGACCCTAAAGCCCCCATGGTTGCACCTTGGCCGCGGGTGGGTTAACCAAACACTCGTCACATCTATCTTTTCTTGAATTGATATTGGACTGTTGGTGCTTAACTGCAGGAATGGATGTAGCTTGTATTAAGTATGTGCGAAAGCATCGTTTCTGTTGCCCCAGTTATGTCTAACTTCAACGCTGGGTGCACCACGAACTCTCATGACCTCTTCATCGTTGAGGCATTCGCTTTTTATAACAAGAACGTACGAATAAAAAAAAATAAAAAAAAAATTTCAAGAAGGTGATAATTTCGTCATAGTCGCTCAAAGCTGGTCTTGAATTGCTTCACAAAGCCGGTCTTCAATTGGCAATGCACACCTGAATAAATACAAATTTCAATTTCTTAAATAGGACTTCAGTAAAGATACAGTGCGTCGATTTTCCGACACATAAAAACTAGTATATGAAGTTTTGAAGCACGAATACCGAATAATTAGTGGTGAAAAAGTCGCTCTTATTTAGTCTTTATTCATATTCACAATTTTTGTAGACTTTCAATAACACCTGTTTAAGAATCAATTGTTTGTAACTTTTTATTACCACACATTGGTCACGCTAAGCTGTAACTTCAACTGACACTACGCGCCCTTTTTACTGAGGCTGAGTGCCGTCAAGTGAGCGAACGAACTGCGCTACCTCATTGCCTCCGAGATTTCACGTCATCAACAAGCTCTTGAACTCGGATGCAAACAGTCTGCATCATGTCAAAGCTGTGAATGGCCGACTCGAGCATCTGTAATGCAATTAACACGATATATGCGAGAAGACAAAAACTGCTCAGAGACCAACTTTCCCATGACCTTAGAAACAATTGATGTGTCCAGGTGCGACCCGCTCCCAGGATACGCCCGCAAAAGTATTGTCGCAAGAATATTGACATTTTCGTTATTTGCGGTGGGCCTGGAACTTTAAATCTACGGTCGACTCAAGAATGGAACAATTTTTTTTCGAAAATACTCAGGGACAATGTATCGCGACCAAAGAAAACCTTCAAATGTGATCAAATCGTCTGCACAGTATTCAGTAAAAAATGCAAAACGTGTACATTGTGCAAACCTTGATTCGACTTTTGCGTGGAATCGACGGCATGCTCACTCCATTGATCGTGAAGTCGGTCGATGCGCTGTGAGTGTCTGCGTTTGTAGTGAAAATTAGATCAGCGTGACAAAACTGGCGCAACTAGCGCGCAAACAAGAAATACCTGGTTTGGGTGACGATTGCTTTTTCAGTTCATCTCTGAAATGCATTCTAGAAAGGTTGATGCCAGTGCGAAGCGCATTGAGGTAATTTTCTTCAACACTTGCCAGTCGATCATATATCCCTGTCTGCAAGAGATAATCGCCCTAGATCAGGAATGTGACAAATCAACTCACATGGAAGTTTAAAACGAGGTATTTCGGGGGTGATTATTCACTTAACTCGACAAATTTTCCCCGCACCAATTTTTTGACTTGAATCAATAAAACGATCACACTTTTCTATGGCGGCATGTTCATTTCTTTGTATCTGTACTGTATACGAAATAATGGAAAACTATTTGAAAGTGGATTCAAAATAACTTAAGCAGCACGTGGTGACTTGACATGCAATGGTCAGGGATTCGGTTTGCCCAACAGCTTATTGTAAACGAAACGGGCTCGACTTCACATTCACGGCTCGTGCCCATTTCTACCGAATGGCGCAACCAAAGGATAACAAAAATGAGAACTAACTTTGTTTTGTTTGTCCCTTATAAGTAAGAACCGTAGTAAGTTCAAGCTTGCCATTATCTTGTCATATTCCGATATTAAGTCGGTTTCTGACCCGTTCGGAAGATCCAAGCAGATATCGAAAAGCTTGTCGATATTTGCTCTCCTCACGAACGCTTCGCTCATCGGCGGCGAAGGCTCCTTAGGAAAAGATTAGTGCGACGAATCACGTTTCAAATACATCCAGCAGCGTACACACTCAGCAAATGCCAAAGCACCACAGACTTCACATTACGAACCTGCAATATCTCAGACAGCTTGTCCTTGATGTAAACAATCAAGTAACCAACGACTCCGCAATGTTCAACTGTGGTGAGAAGACGGTACAGCAGAATATGACGATCAATCCAAACAAACTTGTTGATGAATCTGACATCAGAAATGAAAGGTACAGCAGGCCAGTCACAACAGACAGCTTACCGAGTAACTAAACTCACCGAGTTAAGAACTGGGCAGCTCTTTGACGCAATATTTTCGTGGCACATTGGGTGGCAACATTCACGGCAGCTCGCAGCAGTGAAAACGCAGGATTGCGCACTCGGCTGCTTTTCAATATTTCGGATATTTCACCGCAGCGCAAAGACAAAGGATTCAGGCGATTTGACACGAAGCGACAAAGCTCAAGGCCTGCAACAGAAAAAAGTGATTGTCCGCCGACGTAGTTGGCAGTGAGCAACAAACCAACACTTCGTTGAAGGAATCCGATTCGTGAAATCATCATACACTTATTCATCTAGCGGCCACACCCCACACGAGTTTTGACAAAGCAGCAAAAAACGTCATTTCGAAGCATTCAAAAGCAGCTCGCAGGAGACAAAGTTTTAAAAAAACGTGGGATAACATTTTCATAAAAACCCTACGATTGCTCAAAGAGTCAACTGCCTACAAAATGTTTAAGAGGAACAATTTCTCAACACACAGTCAGGAATAAACCAGCGTGCATTATCTTTATAGTTCACCACGTTTTAAACCAGTGGTTCTTAATCTGGGGTAAATTTACCGAACCATAAATTGCAGCCTATGTGAATTGTTAGAAATCATTCTAAACTGTTAAGTTTTTTAATTTTGTATTTTCAATAAATGAGCACCATTGAGTGTATTGGGGCTAAATCTGGCAGTCTTGTTTCATAAAAGGGTAAGATATGTAAAAAAGGTTATGAACCACTGCTCCAAACCATCATGAACTGAAGAGTTGAGACATCGGAGACAGGTCATCGGTAAACAAATGACAGTCGTATCGTATTTGAAACGGCAGCTGAATAAGGAGCATGTACCTCATACAAGCTGGTTGAGTATGTTACGCAGTTGCACTCAGCAACAACAGCTTCATTGCCGTTTCGATACAAACGTTACAACTCGACGCCTATTTGCCAATAAGACCAAGATGTCCTTACCTTTATGTACTGTAGTTGGATTGTCCGACTGTATTAAACTCAGCACAGACGGGAAACAATGGTAAAAAGCGTAGTACGGGTCCACAGTCTAAAAAAGGTTTTGCTGGTCAAAATGTAGAAGCGCAAAGCCAGCAAGTCACACATTACAACAACTCGTGCGCACGAAACCGCGATTTACCTGAGGGAAGTACCCACACCCCTCTACCAGTGTCAGGTAAAGCAAGCAAGCTCTAGCAGCGTCAACTTTGGCGCACTCGTCCGGAGACATGTCTCTGCCAGTATCGACAAATCTCTTCCATGTCAAGTCTTGCAACAAGACCCACGATGAGTGAAGGGAAAGGGTGAAAGTAACAATGCGCTTCACCAGTCCGAGTAAATCTTCGGTTGTATCTGCAATTGCAGCGTGGTTTGACATCTTGCGGCTGCCCACAAGGAGCTAAAATGCTAACAAACATTTTGTACCCTTGGTCAATTTTGCACAACCATTTAGAACCGTGGTTCTCAACCTTTTCTTTACCGCGCCTCCCGTAAGTACTTGTCCTTTGTTTCAAGCCCCCTGGTTATCAATAAGTTGCAAAAGCAAACGTGTTGTTTGAATTTATTGATCAAATCTTCATTCTCGTACAGCGCTTAACGGCTCGCGCCCCCTAGAAACGTTTACGCCCACCCGGTTAAGAACCACTGATTTAGAACCACGATTTTTGATGAATTATCTGGCATTTACATGCAAGTAACACATAAAGCAATACATCAGGATTTCAGGATTGCATGCAAATATCAGCAATCTTGTGGGGGATTGAAGTTTTCATAACGTGCTTCTCCAAAGTAATGCAATGGTGGCGAATAACGATCGCAGTCACATTGTTTCAAGATTATATTTAAATAACTACCTGTGCCGCTGTGGTTGGATGCTTTCTTATTTTCGTCATTCTCTTCGCTGTGCAGATGTAAATTCAGCAAGCTGATTCTTTCCAGAAGTCCACAGCAAAACTACAAAAACAATCACCTACACATGATCTTGTGGCGAGTCAAAAATGCATCTGCCAAAAGACAAACATACGATCATGACTTCATCTTTTGCTGCTTTAAAATGAGCTTCGTGAATTAATGTTTCCTCAAGTTGGGAACCAAGATCCTCCATGATCAGCTCACCAACTTTCAAGCATTCACTTAAATACCTGAACAAGAACACCCTCACGTAAGACGAATCTATGCGCTTTATGTTGTAACACTGGAGAATACCTCATCCGTTCAAAGCGTCACAGGCCAGAATACTATTGAGCATCAGCAGCCACCAACTCCTCTTTGCGATAACAAGGCAATATTGGTAATGTTAACTTGCCCTTCAAATCAGTGGTTTCAAACATATTGCTGTTTCGAATCATTAATAAACAATCAAGCATGCGAAACGGTACCCGCCATTTTTCAATTTTTAGGGAAAATACATCATACTACGTCGCAAGCTCAACAATGCCGTAGCACAGATGGTTTCCAAAGGAACTTGTTGAAATCTTATATATAAACGAAATAAACTGGCAACACTTTGAATCGTTTGTGTCGCTTGAATGACGATCCGCTGCTTTCGTTTGTGCCATTGCACAAAGGGGTTCGATCTCCCCAGAAATTTTCCACGAACCTTTTATTGGGGAACCACCACTTTTAAATTCAAAGTATTACCTGACAATTTTCATCTCATCGAAGGATAACGCGCAGTTTTCGGTTGGCTGGTAATTTTCGTATGATGGGATATTCAGCCCTTCACCGTAATAAACCAGTGATGAGAAGCACAGGCCCAAGTTGAAGCAATGGCTCTTCTTGTCCATTTCGAGAATACGCCTACACACTGTACATTTTATTGTTTGCACAAGCCTAAGTATCGAGGTCAGTTAAAACAAAACCTAGCTCGGTCCTATGTCAAAATTACAATAAAAAAACTTCATCTTTTGTCACTTTAAACGTGGGCGGATTTATTTGATGATAAACAAAGTCAGTGCTACAGACAGTTTCTACGCTATTGTAATGCACGAAAACTGAATCTATTCACTCACCATGATTTAATGCAGGAAATAGTATCATTATAAGGTTTAACTCAACCATTGGGTCAAACAGTTCCAGNAGAGCAAGGTAAAGATCCTTGGGAGCAGACTTTTCCACTATATGTTGCAGTGCTTCGCCGTATACATGAAGTGAGTTGTCTTCTATAGGATTTTCCTTGAGATGATCAAATACCAGCGACAACAAACGGCAACCGATTTGCGATACCTGCAATAAAACGTGGTTTGTTGAACAACCTAATTGAAGTAGTACGAAATTTTTTAGTGGAAATATTTGATACCAGTTAAATCAGTGGGGAAAATGTTGAAGCAAAGACGAGAAACTGATGCTTGAGGTAGAATTGTTTGAAGGGCAACTCTACTGCAGTATNCAGAATACTTCAGCACGTGAACTACAGACCACTAGTGTGTCATACACAGTTGTCGCAGTACTGCAAATCGTTTGGTAAGGTAAGGTAGCACATCGTGCGCCACCAATAGTACAATCTCTTAATTATTTTCAACTTGACAACGTTCAGTGACAACACAATGAGTCCAATGTATTTTTTTCCATTCTGAACACAGAGTTTACCGGTTAAGTGATACAGTTGGTTGAGCACGCGCCAGCAAAGCTGGAAATCGGGGTTCGATTCCCGGTCATGTTATATGTTATACCGGACTTGGAAAACGGTACTTGCGGTCTGACTCGGCGTTAATGGGAGGATGCAGGGAACGGTTCACGCGCGGTGCTGCAAATGACTCGCCACCAGTGCGGCATTTACTGCGAAAGCGCATGGCGTAAGCAAGCGGAGATGGGCGCCGCAAACCATTCGTGACACTCCGAAAGGAGTACAAAAGCGAGCGTGAAGCTGTATGCGCACGGCATGCGTCTGGTGCGGTGCGTTTGTCTATTGTCTATAAGTACCGCTCTTTCCTGAACCCGGAGCAGTGAGTCTGACGCGTCAATATAGAAACAGGTTCTACTCGAACGCAGACCATACCAGACGCATCCTAAAAAGACGCGACATCACAAAATCAGACCCATGCGTGCGCCAAAAAAACGCACAGGACGCAGCCGTGCGCATCTAGCTTAACGAAATTGAGCTGAACACTAGAAGTTGTTATCACTACGTTGCATGCAACATAAACACAGCTTGGAAAGACCTACCGTTTTCTCGTTTTCAGGATCAGATAAAAGCGTCACCAATTCATCCGCGCGTAAATCATTGAGGCAGCTTGTCACAGTGTCTTTGAACGATGAAACGTCAGATGCCATGCTCTTACAAAACCTTACTGTAAACCAAGACCTGCCATAAGAGAGGCAATTACGAGCTTTTTCGGTCTCATCTGCAGGCACGCAGGGTTCATTCGCATAAACGTATTGCAGATATGTGATAAAATTTCGTGAGCTCGAAGAAACACAAAAACTAGTACAATATCCCGCAATGCGTTGAACAAATAGTGAATGACGCTCTGCAAGAACAAACACAAATTATTTCCTCAAACACAAAACTTTGCTGAATGGAAATGGCGAGTGTTGAGTAACTGCCACATTAAGGCTCTCGAACCTTCATCAACAAACCACACGAACTTCTAAGCCTAAATTTTTAAGTTTACAATCAACTGCCTTTTAAGTTCGCATCCCGTACCAGTATGCAAAAAATGTGCGACAAAATTCTGGATTGAAATTTATGTGCAATTCAATAGTTTTGAACTGCAAAATACATCAGCTGGTAAACAGAAAAGATTAAATGTCAATATTTTATTATAGTATACCGTTTCAACAAGTCAAGAAAGCTCATCAGATGTATATTTTGTGTTTTTTGTGACTAGTGTCCAATGCCATCTCTCTTAATTTCCGCTGAAAGCATTTTAAGATACTTTTCAGATCACAACAAGAATCTACTTATGTTGCATATCCATACATAGCAACTGATTCTATCTTGAGCCTTTTTGGTATATTGTTCCAAGCCTCAAAAAATTACATTGTTCTGGGGTACCCGCTAGCATGCATGAATATCAAAAATCTGGAGTTGATACTTTTTGAAGACTCTTGGCAAGAACATTTTGGTATATTTCGCAGATACCCGTTGGTATGATATCCACAAAATCCTGAACTCTAATTTTCTGCAGAAGCCGCTACAAATCCATTTAAAAAAAAGACACGCTGGAACTGCCGCCACGCTTCACTCCACTAAGTTCGATCAAGCCACAGGTTGGTTGCCAAACTAACCTGTTTGCAGTGTTATGCTATAAGTACCGAATACAGCATTTACGAAAGTCCTGCAAGCGTTCACCAAAGATTAAGAAATACGTGAGGTACGTGGAACATCCGGAATTAAAATTACAGCTGGGGTTGTGTAAATCAAACCCCAAAGCATGAAAAATACTTATTATGGTTTGTTTTTTAGGTGTTTTTTGGAACGAAAAGGCTTTTATTTTGCTGTTCGGTTTGGAATGTTCTGAAACACGTTTGGGTATAATTCTCCTTTGTAGAATTGGCAAAAATTACTGGTTCGCAAGCTTTGTTATGGCCAGTCTCATCATCAGTGTCACACATACTCTAACGCTTGGCATTATCTCGTCATAAGACTTCACAACGCAAAGTATTGTAGGCATACATGATTTCTTAAAGCACCGGCCGAACTGCGAAGTGCACACATAACATCTGTAAGATTCAAGTTGCGTACTAGCGGGAGCTTGCTGTACTTACAAAATGTTGAAAACGAAAAAGCGATTGCGAAACAACATTTGGTTTCCAATCAGAACGACCAAAATACAAAGTTCTTTTAAAAAACGTGCAGATTCAGAAGTACGTTAAGATCCCGACCAAGTAACACGAACAAATAGATTACAGGTTGTCTTTGCAGAAACAATCTAAAGCACTGCTCTTCAACCTTTTTTGTTACGGTGCACCCTTAATGATATTTTGACGAACTCATGCACTCTATTTCCTTAAATACTTAAACTCATGCACCCTATTTACTGACAATTCCCCCTTGACCCCAACTTCATTGCGCCCATGCTTGTAAGTACCCGGGTCTAAATAAGCAAGTCCCCTAATTCAGTAACTCAGCCACAGAATTCAGTTGTAATGGCTCATTGTCTGTTGCTTATGAATCACAAATAATAATCATCTACCTGTAATTGCAATTAGCGTGATATAGTGTAAAGCTTACGCACCACACTTTAGATTGTGCAAAGTGTCGGTTAAATCCTGACAGTCGTTGGTTGGTTAATGGTTCATTTCTGCTAACAGAACGTTTTTGTAAAAATTCTGTTTAGTGTGACAAGTTTGTTTATGCACCTTTGTGAACCCTTTCTTAGTGGTGCACCCCACGTATATTTTGGTGCACCCTAGGGTGCACCGCGCACACCGGTTGAAGAGCGCTGATCTAAAGAGCAGCTGAAAAATGCAAACAGAAACGCAGACACAAGTTCTACTTCTTGCATAGGTTCACAACTTTAGTAGATCTTATGTATTCTTGCACCGATCCATTCATTAACACGGAACGAATAAACAACTTATCAAAGAACGACCGCATCACGGTGACTATAAGGTCTCTTTCAAAAAGTCTTCTCGCCTGTTCATCAATCCACTAAATCCTTTGCTTGCGCCGAAGTCATTAACGTTTTAATTCTTAAAAAGAGAAACCTTGAGATAAATGTTTTTTCACATTTTATTTTTCACCATATCTCATATCCATCCAGACAATGACTTAATTAGAACCATGCTCCAAGTCTGAAACTTCACCATTAGTTCAAAGCAGCAAAAACATGGAGCACATCGTTCAACAAGCACCGTCCATGCTGCGCATCATACTGTCCTTGACCGTCTTCACGATGAAACCCTTTTACCAGACGTCAACTCCACATCAACACTGTTCATTGCAATGATCCCACACGCGTATCGCACTAACTTTAAGGAATGAACGCGATTCAGTCGGCAAGCGAAAAATAAGAAATCGCGGCCGCTAACAGCGCAGCACAGGCGGCGGCAGCTGCACCTGCGAAAAAATGGGTGAAAGGATTAGCTGTGGTGGCAATTTTTCATTTTTTTATCGATTCGAAACCTGTTTATCTCGTCAAACTAGCCCAAATTTAAAATAATAGTTATAGTAAAAAACAAACGAAATTATCGTAACTTTTCCTGCTGTTGCTCGTGACTGCCAAAAAGTGGAAACTATGGTGGTAGTTTTAAGGGGCAGCAAATGCAAGCAATTAAGGCAGTGGAAAAAAGCAAGGCACGGAAAAGTAACTTTTGCCTGGAAAAATTAATTGCTCTTACATTAACATTGCGACAAATAGACGCAATGCAATTTCAAGACCTGACCAGATATTCCGTTTGCACTCAGTTCATAACACCAAAGGCTCTTCTTTCGCTGCAGCATTCCGTTCCTAGAACGCTATTTTTCCAGAGAGAAAGCTATGGGATGCAAATTGACTATATTTTTCATGTTACAGCACAGACTAAACTTTTCTTATGTCGTAAAGCACTGATTTTCGTAGGTTAATCGCTAGGGCCATTTTTTTATGACCTAATAAAGTTGATCATATGACTTTATTTTTCAGAAAATATGACTTTATATGACCAAACAAAAATGACTGAGCTAGAACGTATAGAACTACTGTACAAAGAAGCATTACCAAATAGGCATCTAAGAGATGGTAACCCCATTGTTTNTTGAAGCCGGGCCCACTNACATAAACANCTCAAAACATGAGCAAAATATATAGTATGGTTTGAACTTTGAAGCAAATTGAAAGCATGCATGGACACTGGTTTGTTTCTTTGGAGCAGCAAGAACTTATCGCTAACTGACTCCCACACGCACGCACTTTTTCGCGACAGCCAAACACACACTCTGGGCAATCAAATGCGCCGAGAAAATTAAAACAATCGACTGAGCTGGTTCGCTCCATTTCATAATCTTGTCCATGCCCCGCAAGGCATGTAACTTAGTAGTTACATAGACTAATTAATAGGTTTGAAATAAAGCACTAAGTGACGCCAAATTATGTAATACCCAGGGTTCCTACGCAATTTTGGAAATAAATTTCCATACTTTTTCAAGACCTTTTCCAGACATTTTCCGGACTTTTCCCGGACCTAACATTTGCGTATGACCAACTCAGGTTATATACAGGCACCGTAATATTTAACACGATATAAGTAAAATTTTATCAATCTTGAATAAAATATTATGGAAATGCATGTCAAAAGATCAAGTCTGGAAAATTATTTTTTTTTTCCATATTAACAACCCAAAGAAAATTATTTTTCCGGACTTTTCCAGACTGGAAAACAACCAAAAAAATTTCCATACTTTTCAAGACTGCATAGGAACCGTGAATACCAGATGAAGCAATCGCATCTATAAAGGACTCGTAAAATTAAGTGTGACATTTTTAAGAGCATTAAGACGGGTTCACAGTCACATGGGCATTGATAGCGTAGTATAGGTTAGTAGGTTAGAAAATAAAGGTGCAAAGACCAAACAGCTGACCTCCTAAAATGCAGTCCAACAGAAAATGTACACAAGCATTCAAAATGACTACTGAAGACACACGACCAAGTAAGCTCCACGCAACGAAATTATTTTGATAAAAACAGCAACAGAGATGAAATTACCAAAGATACTTGGCAGCCGAATTTTCTTCTGATCTGCAATCTTTTCTTCAACTTGAGGTTGACTGTTTTTAACCTCACATACAGAAGGTGTCTTACGAATTGTTACTACCTCTGGAAACTCTTCCAGGTCGTTCAGCAATTCACTGGGACTTACTTCTACGTCCAACGTATCCTGTAATTTCAAAAGAAAATTTGCAACCTTGTTCAATATGCTGTAGCTAGCGCAAAGAACAAATAGCCAATCTTAGAAACCTAACTTTTACTGTAAGGTTGGTGTTTTTTTCTAATAGTACGAACTTTTGCGTTGAATAATCATTTAGAACGTCGCGAGTTCTTTCAGAAGAAGCCATATTAAAATTGAAAGAGTTGCAGAACTTTTTCAGCTTCATGTGCAAAAAATGTTTCATTGCAAAAAAATGTTTCATTGTCTACTACGTCGTTATTTTCTGATACAAATCACTTCGTAGTATGAGCAGCTACTTTTCCTTTGCTAGATTATGCTTAATGATACAGTAGATAACAAAATTTTGCTAGGAAATTTTTCGGGGCTTGGTCCATTTTTCATACCATATAAGGTTGTGACGCGACTTAACGCGTGACTTTTGTTGTTTGATACGCTGCTGCAATGGTGAGGCACAACGGCTAAACGCTAGATCAGTGATTCTCAACGTGGTCCATCTGCAATTTCAAGTGGTTCACAGAGGGTTCCATTAATCCTTGATAAAAGGCTCCTGAAAATTGTAACCTTTACCGTACAATAAATCATGTAAGACCATTTTTAGGTTGTCATGTTTGACTTGTTGTTTATGAGGTGAGGTGCCAGCACAGCAAAGTGGTCCATCGGACAATTTTTTCAAAAAGATGGTCCATGGGACAAAATGGTTGAGAGAACCACTGCGCTAGAGCATTTCACCATCATTCCAAAGAACCACTGGGAACCCAGTAGTTATAGCTGCTTATTCCTCTATGCCAGCGTGGTGCAACTACTTTTGACCTATGGGCCATTTTACAAAAACGTAACAACTCGCGGGCCACTTTCAACAAAATGATGAAAAAAACACAGATTCACAAAATTTACAACTGAAAAGGAAAAAAGTCAGTGCGTCAATGAAATTATTACACAATAACGAATAGCAGTTTATTGCAAACCTCTATCAGTGGGATGCGTGTGGTCGAGGCTTCTCTGACACTATTGTACCTAGTAGGAATCTTTCAGTTTGGGAAACCTATCTTTGCTGACTAATTTCCGTACGCTCTCTACAATCTAGTCTAACGTTATAAAAGTTTTTACGCTTGTTCGAACAATCAATACTGCAAAGCTCGCGGGCCCTAACAATTCTGTCTGCGGGCCACATGCGGCCGCCGGGCCTGTAGTTGGACCACACTGCTCTATTCCATAGGGGTTGGACCTTGCGACGTCGCTCAGTTCATATTGTACACGCAACACCGTTAACTGTCATTTTGTCGGAGAATGTTTAGTCTTTTTTGGTTGACACCGGCTTTCTTGCCATGGTAATATCAGCCTTGCCCCCATCAGGATCCATTGACGTTATTTAATGCTTTAAGGAATAAATGACGTACTTTCACCGCTCGGTTCATGTCGTACAAGCAACTGCGGCTTTCAAATTTAATCAATGAAGAAGAGCTGATCGTGGTACAACTCGTCAATAAAGAATGAATGACATGGCGCGAAAGAAAATGGATCACTCACAATAAAACAGGTTGTCGTCTTCGCCTTCCTACGGTAACTTTAGCCAAGGAACGATATGTAGACGTTTGTCACTAAAGCGCGATAAGAAACGAAGAAATCGCTTACTTTTATTCTAGATATGCAGTCTTCGACAGGTTCGTTAGCGAAAACACATTCAAAGAATGTAAAATCATCTGCACCAGGCTTGAAACCTACTCTTTTAGGTAGCAGCAAATCTGCAAGACAAAAAAATTAATCAGCTTAGAAAACTTGAAGTGATTACATCAGTTAAACCTTCTGCAACCAAATCGTGCAGGAATTTGCAGTATACCTCTCGCGGATGACAGTGGTTCATTTGCATCTTGCAAGTCCTCAACCAGCAAGTTGACGCGGTGATACAGGTTTAGAACTAAATCTTTCCGGAGTTCCTGAAAACAAAACAGTTTTTATACTCTTATAGCAGAGGCGCGAACAGCCAAGGCACTTGCCTTACCCAGGTCGCCTCAGCCACCGAAGCTTTTAAAGGCAGATAAGCACAAGTGAACATTGAGCCCTTCACGTGTATTGTCCAACCATCTGCAAGTACTTTCATCTTGCCTGTCTGAAAATATCACGCAAATATCGTTTACAAAAATTTGTAGATCACACATGTTGCTTCAACCAGAACAAATCACCTACAACTCGCACTCACAAAATAGTCACGACGTGCCTGGAAAAATAAAATTCAGTGTGCAGATGATAAACCTTAACCTGCACTCACATAAGTGGACGGATCTCGATGTAGGTAGAAGCGACATTGTAATGTTTTCCCCCATTTCGATAACGGCAAAGGTTTGGTCTTTCGACTTTTTCCTCCACCTCCGCCAGGTTCAGCATCGAGAACATCAGATTCTTCTCGAAGTTTTCCGTTTATCTCTACGATACTTGACAACAGATCATTACAGCAATGTCCAATATCATCCTGTCATAAAATCACACAATCTCACTTTGTCATACAGGCTCAAGCAACGAGCGCTCAATTCAAAATAATGCAAAAAAGTCGGTCAAAATCAGACACACACAAGCTCCCACAATGATGCTTCCAGCATCGTCATGAAACGAAAACTATTTTACAAGCCATCCTTTTGCCCAGCGCTTTTCAAACTTTGTTTCGTTACGGCACACTATAACAAACACTCCTACTTTATAAAAACCCACTCTTCACAAACTTTGTAACGCATAAAACTTTCGCGGCACACTTCAGCCTCTTCAGCGGCACACAGTTTGGGAAACACTGCTTTAGCCAACTATTAACCAAGTTAATGAGTGTTTTGCGCAATGTTGTAATCTGCTCCCAATTATCACAAACACAATTTGACTATGCTTGAGAAGCAGAGCAAGATCACCAGAAGCAGCAAAGACATACTACTGCATACCTTAAAGCGATTTTTCAAGCTATCTGAGATATTTTCCATGCATATGATGAAATCTACATTGACTTCAGCCTCAACACAGCTCCACCGGGTGACAGGGGTTTGATACTTGAGTTCAAATGGTCTACCGGAGCTCTGCGAGACAAGTGTTCGGCGATAAAGTACAATAGCGGAAGTGTATAAGTAATTACCAGCTTATCTGCAACAGTGAGATTTTGCTATGGTCGGCTTTGGGCGGTGTGCATTAGATAGTATATCTGAGGAAAAATGAGATATTTTGCACAGACGGAGAACATAGTGTGCTAGACAAGGTTTTAAATATCTTGCGCCATTGTACGTTCAACCAAGCAAAACCGAAATTTTAAGCTACTGCATTTTCAGCAATCCTCAGCACTTTTCACGCAAAATCGTACCATTCACCTGCAAATCCAAAAAGCCTAAACAACTTGCAGAACACTGTGGCAAAACCACGTCGACTGGAAACTCGCAACTTCGCTGGTTAACATTCCTGCCTGTCTAACGAAGCAATTGAACCGTTAACTTCAACTAGGCCTTTGTAAAAGAATCGAGTTATGAGTAAATTCTTTGAACTCCAACGCGTCCTTGAAAGGAAAACATTTTTAATGCACTGCCTGTTCTACTGTTGAAGCTCTACGCGCAAACAAATGCACCGAGTCAACCCACAAACAAATCGGTAAAATCTCATTAAATGTCGCAATAACCACACAGATACTGTCTACAATAGTAACCTTGAATTGCTTTTCTATAGAATAGGTACAATGTTGGTCGCTCGAATCATGGAATAGCAAATGATCGCAATCGACAGCTTTCAAGCAAAAATTAATGGCAGTGGGCAAAAACATTTCAATAATCACAGCGGAGACCTTACAAACTTTACAAAATAAGAACAAAACGATATGTACACGCAAGGTTTTTCACAAAGTGAAGCCAATACAACAGATTAAATGACGGATGCGTTTCGTAAATATTCCCAATCCCATGACAACACATAAGATTTGCATCACCTAGATCAGTGCTCTTCAACTTTGTCATCGTGGAACCCCAGATATGCTTTCGCGTTTGTCAGGAACCCCCTATTTTAAAAAATTTGAAAAACACGAATTACTTGATCATGCGACGAAAAGAACCCGTATCGTAAAGATGTGTCGTCCCGTTTTCTAGCTTTGGCAATTGAATTACTGTCTATTCGGTCCGCTTCGGAGGAGGTGCCTCTTTTACATTTGAACTACATTGCTCATAACCGTCCACACCTTCGCTGTTGTTATTATTGCGCTTCACATAAGAAAATATGCTATTTTGCTTCACCTGGTTTGAGTAAACAGTAAAAAGTTGGGTTTTACACTGTTTTTACTCTATTCCCACAAAGGCTGGACAGCAGGTCTGTAGTATACTCTCTACTCAGTCTGCTGTAAACTGTACATCGGCAACATGGTATAACTCTGATGCAGCAACAAGGTTCTTCTTAATTACACAACAATGAACAAGTGACGTAAAACTACCAATATTTCTTTTTCGGCTATTAACTGCACTCAACCTCCGATATAACTAACTGGCCTACTTAGAGTGTGAATGCGGTACGGTGATCTGTGATCTAACAAATTTCATAATGACGCATCAACATACTGAAGCAAGAAACCAATTCCCTACAAAACGAGGAACCCTCACGGAACCCCTAAAACAAGGGTTGTGGAGTCGGAGGTAAAATATCCAACCTTTCCAAAATTTCCGACTCCGACTCCTTAACATAAAGTGAATGAAATTTGGCTTGTAAAATCAATGCAAATCGTGGTGCACAGCAAGAAATCTGTTTCAACAAAAGTTTCAAAAGAAATTGTACCATTTCAACAGGAATTCCCAATTTGGGAGTGTGTTGTAAAAAATGATCCACTTGGACACCCAGAGTCGGAGTCGGACAAAAAATCGGACTTCAACTCCCAGTGTTGTTAGTAATCCGACTTCGACTCCACCCGAAAACTTCCCACTGCTTACGACTCCGCAACCCCGCTTAAAACTCACGTAACCTCACTACATGTTTTGCGAAACACTAGAGTTCCGCGGAACCCCTGTTGAAGAACACTGGCCTAGATACACTTTGACAGAATGGAATCACAGACGATCTGGAGTAAAGTAAACACAAAAGGTATTCTTCTAAACAAAAATTGGCCAACCTTAGTATGAAATAATTGCTACAACTGCAGTCACTTAGCATCAAAATCGCATTACTTCGCAACTGCAAAGCAACAACGATGTTACAAACTGAATGGATCGTCAATATTAGTATGCCCGAAGAGCGACCCGCGAATACATTTCACATGACACGCGGTTCTGTTTTCAGGTTGTGTTGTTTATGGCTTGTTATAGCCTCAATTATGTTTCTGTATCGACTTCTCGCAGCTTAAGACGTTTCTGTGGTGTTTTGATGTGCTGAGAGCGAATATGAACACAAAAACCGTCGCAAAGAGTGTTTCCCCCTGAGCGAAATGCCTGCACGGTGCTAACCTGCACCAAGGAACGTCCGCACTCACCTGACACTGCTTGCCGGCGGGCGCCTTCACATGATCAAATTTGGCCCACTTTGAAAAAACTTTGAACACCCCTGGCCTAAAACAACAATTTAAGCAACCAACATTCAACGAACACTTGACTTTACGTACAGTGTGATCAAGAACATCGAACTGTCTACAGAAGAGCGGTCTTCCTGTGGCTGAGTCAAAATGGATAGCACTCCAAAACACAGGATTCTCATTGGAATTTTCTCCAAGCAGCTTATGCAGTCGTGTCACGGCTTTGTAGCATGATATTAATGCCTGTTAACAAAAACAGTGCAGCCCACCTTTTTTACAAAAATAAAAGCATGAATGTCTTAATCACAACTACCTAAAAAAGATGACTGTAGGACCGTTAGCACAGCACAGCACGACTGACAAATTATTACACAAAAGCAAGCTATCCGCACCTACCTCTTTAGCGTTGGCTTTAAACTCTCCATTCTCATTGGCTGGGGCTATAATAAAAACACCGACAACATCAATACCTCCAGGTAACATATGCGCAATTTCCACTGCATGACCACTTAACCAAGCTGCATCAATCTGAAACACGGATAAAACTTTAAATAAACCAAAACGCTGAAACATTTCGAATCCAACTCCGAACAACGTTTTGTTCGGCTGTGCATATTCCAGCTTAGAAAATGCATTAAGTAATAGAAACTTTCGAACATTGTTCTTTACTGCCAAAATAGCAGCAGATGCACGTTCTCCGCAAAATTACTGTACAACGTGCGCACATCCCACATAAAATTAAAATATTTTTTCGACTACCTTCAGTGGCACTCAGGGGTGCAACCCAAGTTCTGCCCGACTGCTACGAGTCACGACAGACCATTTTTTGGCAAAAGTTAACTGTATTGTGCTGAAAATTAAGTGATTCCGAAACCACTACTTTAACTGGGCCACTGTGACAACTACAATATAAAAATTGTGGGAGTGCACTCAAATATGGTCAGGGTGTATAATGTATATGGCATTAAATGCAAGCCCAACTAGCCTTTTACTTTTTTCAATGCCAGTTTTTTCCTTATCACATTTGCTCTGCCGTGTAGATCTTCAGACATCACAGATGTGCTAGTACCCGTGCCAAACGCTTTATGGAACTGGCATTTGGCATTGATAATGCCAACCGATCGGGCTCATAATTTTTTATGTAAATCTCAGCGCGGCCACGGATGATCACGCAGGTTGACAAACCAGCTGAAGATATTTTTATTTAACAACATTTGAAGATATGTAATAACGAGGTCCAACTCGTTATTGTTTTGTAATTTATTGCAGTGGTCCCACAAGATGCTCTGCTCGAAAAACAACTCTCCTGTTGTAGGATTTAATAAAATTGCAACAGAATGATTGTCTTTGCATACTAGGAAACGACGCAGATAATCGCTTACTTGTCACTTCAAGCATAGCAGTGTACATGCAGCTCACATATACAGTGATTTCATGAATTGACAAAGTTAAAACAACTTAATTACAAGCCAAGCTTAAAAACAAAGCTAGACAGAACATTTCGAATCGCTGTGGTGGCAACAACTTGTGACGTTATATTCACAAGGGGCTCTGATAAAAAGTTACATTTTACTAACAAGGGGCAATATTTTTTTGAAAATAGGGTGACGTCACTTGTGGACGGTTCCAGATGCAAAACAGCAAAAAGATTCAAAATTATTAACTGTAAGTGCAAATTTTCATGGACAAACAAGGCCTAACTGGTGCAAATATAGGTTTGTCGCAAATTTCAATGCGAGGTAAGAACCGAACACAAAGTTTGAAAACGATTCGTAACGTGGTACATAGGGTAAGAGTGTCTAAAGAGCTTATCGGAGCCAACTTGACGTATTAGCCCAGGGGTGCCTAACCAGTCGATCGCGGTCTGTTGGAAGGCCGCGAACTGACCCCGAAGTCGACCGCAGGGGATGTATGAAAAAGGAATTTTTTTCCTACAATGGCTCCTGATTAATCGACCCATTTGCAACGCGATTTGTGTCTGTTTTTGCAAGCAAGACAAGTTGTTAACCAACGATAAGCTGTATTTTCGTAAGAATTGTTTCTGTATTTGTAGATTGGGCGTTGTTTTGGACAAGCGTCTTCAAACAAATGACAGCTTTAGGGTTCTAAATTGAGCGCTTTCTGATAATTTTTTCTGGTAACCGCATTAGCCGCTAGCGATGAGAGCGGTTATGCCCTCTAAACGTCAACACAACTGAAGTGAAACGAGCGAAGACCTACCATTTTCACCTCAATGAGTGGAATGAAAATTCTTTATTTTCTTTCAAACACTGTTTGTCAAAAAAAGATGATCTGGAGCTGTAATTTTAAGAGTGCACGGGATTTGTGATACAGATTTCCTGCCAAAATGCATTTACGCGCCACAAAAGTTCGATGCAGGATTTGAAAGCACAGATTGCAGCACGGTAGTCAATCTTCACCAAATACAAAACCCAGGGTTAAGTCCGCAAGTATTGTTTTCTGTCGCGTCAGTCACGTCCTTGTTAAATATATGATACCATTCAAAAACAGCGATATTGTGAAGGAAGCCTCTGAAGGTAGCGGATAGCGTTGTTGATGACTTTTGAAATGTACACAGATCTAGAGGGCCATTAAATAAGTGCAACTTTCCAGTAATACTACCACAAGGCGATGTGAGGGAATGGCTGTGGATGTAGAGGAGCGATTGAGGAAGGATATTGAAGCGTATCAGTGCCTTTCCTTGCAATTTGATGAGCTGATTGACATGGTAGATGTGGCACAATTGTGTGTTTTTACATCTGGATATTTTTTGAAAACATGCGCACCAACGAAGAGCTAGTCACTATTTTGCCAATAATAGGACACAGCAGGGGGGAGAATATTTTAAATGGTTTCATGGGATTTGCTTACGAGATAAAACTGCTGCTCTGCTAAGTTATCCCCATCACAAATGATGGTGTGTCTGCCATGAGTCACACTAGCAGGTTTACTGCATTTTTTAAGATAGGTAATGGGTATCCTGAATTTTATCACTGTATAATTCAACATGAAGCTTTGCGTGGAAACTTTTGATACATGAAAGAAGTGATGGAAATTTCGATGAAGATTGTTATGTTCGCGTTAGAAGACTGCATTGAAGGCTTTTCCGCGCTCACTTGACGCACAATTATGATGAGAACACAGACCTGCTGCTTCACACGAGTGTTGGGTGTTTAAGGAGACACTTAAGCCCAGATTTACGTGCTGTTGCCTGAAATCAAGGACTTCCTAAAGTTTTCAAATCATGTGAATTGCCATACAAAGCACAGCTCCGCTTGTTTTTTTCTAAGCTCGATTTTTTGAGTCATTGTGACTGCGGCATTTGCAGTTGGTAAATTGTTGCGTTATTTTAAGGCCACCAGTGTGTTGCGAAACAAACATGCTTATTTACTGAATGACTGTGACAAGGGTAGACTGCTGTACATGAGCAAGCAACAAGCTGAATACTGTTACTCACACCAGATTAATATGTGCATTAAACTTTAAAGATACCAGTGCCTCAACCAGTTATTCATCCCATAGAATGTCTTGCAGTATGGGAATATACAATAGTCTCACAATTAGTTCGTAGAAAGGGAGATGTCATGCATCATAACAGTCCATGCCGCTATGGAAAATGTGATGCTGTTTGGTCTTTGTAAAATCTAGGTTTGAAGAAACAACACCTCCACGAATCAGTCGCAAGCTGCCACTGATTGTAGATTAGCTGCTTGTTAAGGTGAGGCATGCCAAATCTTGAAATGCTGCTCCCACGATGCACACAAAAGACGTGCGCATCTTGTGCATGCATGTGTAGGTCCTCTTTTTAAACTTCAGGCGAATTTTGGAATTGCACCTGATGCCGGCCATTTTACTCAAAGTTTCTGTACTGGTCTGCAGGTGGCACAAAAATTCATCTTCGTTACACCAATTGATCCTTATTGAAGACATACATTTGTGGAAATAACACATAAAGTAATACGGATCTCTTTTTCATTTGGTTGTTGTTTTGCACAAACATCTACAGAAATAGAATGTAAAGTGAAAATATTCTAGCACGCACCTTTATAAAACATCACCAGTCCAGCCATGTATATGACTGCAAAAAAATATTTTTTCTGACAAGAGACGTTTTTTTTCTGACAAGTTGGTTGCATATCTACAAGGTACTTTAACAATGTGTGAACTAAGAAGAGAGTTATTACAGTCAAATAAAATGCTGGCCAATGTACGCATGGTGTATTTATCTGAAAGATTCAAATTCACCCAGTGAATTTACTGGCAGAGGTTAAAGAAACAACAGTGCAGTATTTAGCTCTAAACTGCTTTCTTCATGTGAGTGTAACATTTTGACATTCACACCAAAAAAAGTGGACCAAGCAAGTTTACTCACATTGCAGTTGTCTGCCATATCACTTCAATTCACAAACATTTTCACTGATTCAGTTCTTTAACTATTTAAATGTCTGCAGAAACAAATAGTCTGTAAACACAAGTACATTTTGTGACTTACCATGAAATTGGAAGCAGATGTATATGAAACACTGCAACATTAAATATTGGAATTGACACCAAATCCTGGTAATCGAAGGTTTAATTTTTATGTAAACTTTTTACTTTTTTCTAGAAAGTAAAGAGAAGCATTGCACAGCACAAACTTAGTGGAAGATGCTTTAAACTTAACAAATATGAAAAGTGCATGTAAATTACCTGAAAGGACTGATCTTTAGCATTCTCATTTGCTGGGCTCTTTGCTAATCTGGCTATGATATCCTTCTCCTTCGCTACCTGTGTGACACATTAGACACTTAAGTAAAATTTAGAAGCTTGCCAAACATCCAAGAATTTTGTTGCACGGCAAAAATAAATTAAAAATAGCAGTAATTTCCAAACACGGCTTGGTATAGTTTTTCAACATAGCTTTAACCAGTGCTACCAGTGCTTGGAAAGCACAAGTCCAATTTTCTACTGCTTGACTCAGATAGAGACCTGAATCCAACTTCAGCTACAGATTCTGTGTCTACAAATGCTGGATTGGAGATCAAACTCTAGCTCCAAAACAAAAAAATGCTATCAAACAATGGTAGTACATGATTACAATGTGAATGTGATATTTATCTAAATGGTATTTTGATTTATTTATGTATCTGACTGTCAGATTACATGAATCTACAGCACAGTATATTAGTGAGCTGTTACATAGGACAAANGAAAAAATGCCATAAGATTTTCAGTCTGACTGACCATGAATGAAGAATTTGTCTCTTAATAGACAAAAAATGCTAATGTCTATGCAAAAACATTCTTNACCTACATGCTTCAAAAACAGTTTCAACTAAAGTGGTGGTTGATAAACATATGCAAGCTTGCCTGCAGTTTGCTTCACAGTAAAAGTAACAAAAAGCATACAATGCCATTTACGGCTTGACTTTAACCACAGCCATTGCACATCACAAATGAAATAGATCATACCGAACAATCAGCCTAAATCAAGCAGATCATGCCAAAAAATCAGCCTAAATCAACAGATTGTACCAAAAAATCAGCCTAAATCAAGCAGTTTTCAGTTGTCTTACCAGCTGCATAACTCGCCAGGCAATTGTGCCAGCAAGCTGTTCAAACTCTCAAAGACTCAGCAAGTCTTCAAGTCTCCAATGAAAAAATTTTTTTTTAGTTTTAGGCTTTGGGTTTTTTGTGAGTGACGTCATAATTGAGGTAGGTTTTTCACCAATTTGGCTCATTTTACCTGGCCCAGGGCCCAACCGCTAGACGGAAGTATTTCGTTGGATACTAGGCTAGAATCTGAGTCTATTCAGCCTTTGATCGATTTTCTAGTTATGATCTAAAACAGGGGTCTCCAAACTTTTTTGTCCAAGGGCCACATAAGCTATTACACAACAGTTCGAGGGCCGGACATCTTGCATAATTTGATTGCTTCAGGATATGTTAAATTATATATGTTGAATTCTACCAAATCAATTTCGTACAAATATATTTTTTATTATTGTCAAAACGTCTTCGCGG
>JGI24158J21664_10001475_pt1 | contig 26624 bp, 13 predicted proteins | sample Ectturendosymbi3_FD_21664 | JGI IMG/M metagenome (IMG submission 21664) | reverse complement strand
TTTTTTTATTTCAAGAAGATATCAGCAGGAACTGCTTTTCAGGTGAAAACGCTGGCTTGTGCCGTAACCGTCAATCTGCTGCGTTACGGTCTCCGTAATCCAGAAAAAGACTGGTATATCGACAAGCCTAGCACTGACGTAATTTTTAGACGGCCAGTTCTGCGCACAACTTAAACGCTGGCATGATTCAAGCTGGACCGGAATAACGTAATAAAACTCAAGCGGCTGGTTGAACTTTCTGCGCAGATTGCCATACAAGCAATAAATACACAACGTCGTAGCAAAATAATTCTTGTTCTCTGATAGAACTGTTTACGCTGGTTCCTGCCTGCTCACTTGCCATGTCTGAAACATGTCAACCACTCGGCCGTCAGCGGCACATTATCAAAAACAGCCGGGGATGTTTCCATGACACCGTGAGCGCCGTTCCTATGGAAACTATCACATGCCCAAGAATCATCGAACCGACTTGTAACAATGCGACTACATCAGCATGCGCGTATAGAAGTGTTCGGGTCTGCCACGAGGCCGGCCCTGGCGATGATTGGAAAAAATCGATACGACAAAGCAATATTCGCACTGCCGCGAGTACCAGCCGTGGCCTCGAGGGCACTCGGCAGTGGTATTAGCATAACGTCGATTGCTTGTAAGTGCGCTGACGTCCCGATGTGCTCCCGTTTCACGCAGCAGCAGCAGCCGATCTAAGTAATTGCAAATGAGCGGAAAGGCACGGCGCTCTCGATTTATGACGAAGGTATCTGCTGGACTAGGCGTTTCCTTTGCTGGCGTAAAATTCACGTTGGTCGCTGGGATTCGGTTCGATCAACGTTAACGGGACAAGACTTTGGCTGGATTCGACTCTTTTTATCTAGGCCCACTTATTCAACAAATGTGTCTTTACATGGGCCAATCCTTTTTCGCTGAGATATTTCGGTCATTTATGCAATAATAGCATTAAAACTCGTCGTAATAGTATTCACTAGAGACTAGACTATACTTTTGGACATTATGACTGAATTGACTTGATTTTTTTCGGTCGTTTAAAAAAAAGTCGGTCTACGACCAAAAAAGCCTAGGACAAAACCTTCCTCCACGTAATTACAAGACAGCGCCGTTCAAACGTCACCGCTGCTTGCGCTTGAACTTGCGTCACAATCGCACCAGGAAGTGGTTCAGCGAAGAACGAGCAACCTAACTATCAATACAAAGGTATGATAGGTAGAGCTGGCCTTTTCACTACAAGGCAAACTAGGCGGCCGACCAGAGCGCAGCCTTCGGGGGCGTAGAATACGAGAAATATTGCTACAACCTTTAGCGCAAGCTTCAGTGGGACACGTAACAGGGGCGTAAATATTGAAGCTTGCATAGGACGCAGAACTGTCTCGGGACGGCCCTGGCTGAGCACAGGTATACTGCAGAAATGGCAGAAATGCTTGAACGGTGTAACAGGCATTGGAACCATATGAATTTCTTCCTACGTCTCTCAGGAAATTCAATAATAATCCTGCGAATTTGTTAAGGTGTGGCATGACTTGTCCAGCGTAGAGTGACGTATGGTCGACACAGACAATGGCCAAACTACATAGCATGCCAAGGGCGCATAAGTCCGTGAACAAACAGAAGTTCGTCGAGAAAAAATGAGACGAAAGCCCGTCGTAACGTTGACCTACTGCACGCGCATACAGGACTGACAATAATGTCACCCCAAATCTTGTCCGACACTGGAAGACCAACCTGTGCCACACATGCACAGCTTGCGGAGGCCACTTACAGTAAGTTACTCCGACGAAATGACAAATGAAGCCTTAGCTTGCAGTTTCTTGCTGCAGCGCAGTTTTTCTCGTAACTCTGTCGTAACGGTGGAAGTGCATTTGAGCGATAGTAAAACTTGGTTGCCTAAAATCTACCAGGGGCTTCAAAGATACAGGGTTAACTGGAACCGGTGCCGAGAAATGTGGATGCGTCTTGCCTAGGGGTGAACTAAACAGCTCGCCAACAGCAGTGGTAACCGATCGAAGTTTAGATTAACTACCCCGGTGTGAAATAAAATAGCTTATCAAACACAATAGCCATCTGATAGAAGTCCACCACCTATACTAAAAAGTAAAACCTTTGACTGTGCCTTAAAAGAAGCACGCGTTGCCAGGTTACAGCGCACATCACACATAGTGTGTGTCTTACCGTGGTAGAATTGATGCAGACCGACGAGGTCGCTGGACGAACAAAACAGCACGTTGGCGTTCATCAACCGCGGGCAGAAGCTGCGGCGCAAACGCGACTGACTTTGAGTTCTCAAAGTCGAACGCCTTCTCTCAAGGTATTCGTCGCTTGAAAGCAAAAGTTTCGACGTCTCAGCAGGCTCGCTGCACGCTTTGCCGAGCGATAACTCCGTGCGTTCGTGTGTTGGTAGTGAACGAACGACGTAACTCGTACCGTACTCCCTTGGATGGTTTCGGGAAAAGTCTTTCGGAAAATTTCGGGAAACGTCCTTCGGAAGATTTTGGGAAATGGCCTTCTCACCCCTGGTTTCGGGCGTGTTGTGAGTAACGGCTTCACTTATCGCCATGACCTCTTCCCGACGAATGCCTTCACGAGCGCCTCTCAGATCCTTGTTCACAATATCGACGTCAATGTTCTTTTGACGGTTGCGATCTCGGTCAGGTGATGCTGTCTGAACTGCAACATTCAAACTCGACTTCACATTGCTACCGCAGTCCTTCACGGCAGTCGCTTGAACAGCGCATACCGGCTTAACAGGCCGTGCCGCACGCTTGCCGGGCCCCATCCCCTCCTTGTCGGAGCATTTTGTCCTTCCACTGCTTTCCTTTTGAACTTTACTGCCAACCACCTGTTTCCCGTTTGTATTACGCTTTTTCCTGGGCGGCAACTTCGCCCTGTCCGGTTCGTTGTCATTTTTACGCGGCCTGAGATTTGCTCCGCTTTGCGATGCTTGAGGTAGCGGCTGGTGCGTGTGTCGCCCTCTGCCGTGCAGTCTGGACTTCCGGCGTTTCTTGCTAGACGGCGCTTTCGCTATTGACGCGAGCTGCTTCTTTTCACTGTTGCCATACACTGGACCTGCGTTGCAACAGGTTTTTGACAACGTGGACGAGGCGGTGAGTGAAGACGTGGACGGTGATGAAAGCAAGGTACTTAACAGTTTAAATGGCTCTTGTTTGTGACGCTGTACAGATTGGGACTCTTCGTCTTTTCTTCCATTGGTTTTGGACAAAGTTTTTGCACCAGTGTCTGTCGAAATCGTTTTATGTTGGCATCCGGGGAGCGGGGAGTTACTGGGGCGAGTGAAGCTTCTTAGCAATTTGCTCGAAACGCGACACAGGCTTCGACGAATGGATCCCATTCTTGTCAAACGACTATCAGGGCAATTCACACACGACACAGCATTGTTTATGTTTTGGTCGGGCACAGCGCCACCATCTTCATCGGCCTGCAGACCATCTCTTTCTGTTGGTATCTTAACTGCGCATCCGGCATCGTTTTTAGTTTTGACTGACAGGGTCGCATTTGTAGCAGACGAACGACGTCTGTCAAACCGTGAGCGTTGCTCCATTTCGGGCATTTTCGGATTGTCGGATCCATTTCGGTTATTTTCGGACACGTTTGGCTGGCGTGGGTTCGATTCCGCTTGCGTGGTGCGTGAAACGCCGGCGTGACATCGAACAACGTAATCCTCCGCGTTTTCACGTTCCTCCTTGATGCCGCTCAGCCTTGGTGCAGCGAAACCAGGTTTTGCGAGCAGCTGGCTGCGGTTTGCAACGTTCTTCGATTGAACGGCACCAGCAGCGATGCGCGCAGGAACACGCGAAAGAACACATCTCGCGTACCTGTACGGCGCAAACGGCAGCACTCCATCAGCTTGAGAGATACACGCCGGTTGATTGCCGGTCGCTTTGGAATTTCCCCATTGTGAAAACACACAACTGACCGGTTTCACGTCTCCTTGCAAAACAACCACAGCAGGAACGTCCTGATCACCACCGCCGCAAAGCCGAGTTGCTGCTGCGGCAGAAACGCCGTGCAGGTTCGTCGAACTGTCGCCGAACCAGACGCCTCTCTCGGCGTCCGGACAAGATATTGCAGCCTGCACACTGTCACTGACATCTGCCCGATCCAAATCCGTCCGCTGCGCGAAACTCTCGAAACTTCTGTTTTCGAGTGACGCCGCCCGAGAGAAACGACTGCTCGCGTGAAATGAATGCATCGAGACGCCGGAATCGCAGAAGACTCCGTCGTTATCTAGGCCGGAGCTCAAAAAATCCGCGTCAGCTTTTGCGGGCTGGGAGGCTTTCGCGCTCTGGTTTACGCTACACGAAGCTTTCTCACCTTCAGAGTCAAGCGAAGATCTGGTCGGTTCAGTCTTGGAGGTCTCGGACGGGTTGGCGGGGAATGCCACACTGACATCGTGGCCAGAATGTCGCAGGCAAGCGGAAGCTTTCGAACCATGCAATATTTCAGAGACTGTCGGCTTCTTGCGTCTGATCACGTCGCACGCAGGACATTTGGACGAGCCGTCGTCGAGGATAGTTACCGGACGGTGTCCGCGGGGCAAGTGCTGATTCCACGTGGGCTTCTCTGTGGCTCGATAGGTCTGCGCTCGCGGAGAGGAAAACTTCAATTCCTCGACGGAGTATAATCCACGACGCGGCATATAGGTGAGTGGGATAAGCGAAATCAGCGAGAACGCAAGTTGTCAACGTCGCCGTTCGTGGAAGTCAATATAAATTTGCAAAAACACCACCTCACTCACTGACGACTACAGTGTGGTGCAAGCTTGAATACTTAATGGCGCAGCGAAAACCAGCAAAATCTGTCCAATGCAAGCTTTCCTTTGCAACTTTTTTCTGTGCAAGTGATCTACAGCTAAAAGTTTGCGAACGTATCAGTTGTACGAAGCCTCAGTGTATGCTTAATCATCGCATCGACGAAATCTAAGGTGGGAGGTAGGCCTTATCAGACCCATGTTCTAACAACTAGCGAACTACATATCACTGCAGCACCAAGCGACTATACCCACGCTACCTTGCGCATCGACTAAACCAATTATATGGGAAGTGACTCGTTCAAATTAGAACTTCCGCCTTTTAAAAGCAAGAGTGGTCGCCATGGCGACCACGAAGTCTTCGATCAGTAACGTAATCCGAAAAACAAATATGACCATTAAGTGAGAAGTGGGCAAAGGTGGCGAAGGCAAAGCGACACAGCGCAAATTAACAGCGCAGCCAAGTGATGATGCATCGTCTCCAAGAGCGTGGGAATCGGTAGCCCGTGGTCTGACCGGTCCTAATGGGTCACCATCCATGTCTATCGTCTCGCATCGCATTCGGACCGGGAAGAGGAACCAAGTACCGCATTAAACAGCACTGCGTGGCGTAGTCCATCAGGCGAACAAATGCGTTTTCGCGAGTATGCGAACGAAACAGATTCCGCTTGGTCGTTTCTGTCATTTGAGGCAGAAAGTTATCTGAAAACATGCCTGCCGGCAGAAAAGGGACGCGTCAAGTTGTCGTTATCAGTGTAGTTCATCCTGAGGATTATTGCCTGAAAGACGAGGTTTCAAAGAAGTGCCTGCCCAACTTTAAAACTTTGTTTCAAGCTTTTTGTTATTGTACCTCTCAGTGGCATTGACGCGAAACAATTTTTTTCATTGTTTACTTATGTTGCCTAACCCTGAGCAATTTTTTCTTTGTTTTTTTTGTGACACGTTACCACGTTTCGGAAAATATTATGGGAACGGAGGAACTTTCGACATAATTAACAAAGACAAAACTTTGGAATCGAAATCTCTGCATTTGAGTCGATCCAAACTCCTAGTATGTCAGAAGCAATTTGTAAACCCTTGCAATTAATCTTATGAACATTTATTTAAGCTGAACAAAGGGAGCCAGACCTACAGCTCGGTTGAAAAAAGGATTCCTCTGTGGCTACGTACAGTATTGCTTTTTTTTGCTTCACTGTACAAATCGCATTAGATTTGCAAGAAACATATATTTTCCTTAAAATTCATGTACTGCCTGCCTCACCGAATCGAAGCATGGGTCTTCAACAGAAGCGACCCACATTTTCCAACAATTACGGAGCAAACAGAGGGATATCTGTTTGGTGATTAAAAAACTTGCGCCACGACGTGCTCCACTGTTCCGATGAGGCGAAAAACCCTTTCTTTTCAGGACACGTGGCTTTCAATGCGGACTGCGACTCAAGCGGTACCGAGCATGGGACGTATGTGTGGCTTTTCAAAGCACAACACAGAGTCAACTTCCACGTTTTAATCTATACTCCTGCGCCAGATATTGGCACAGCTTTGCACCAGTTGCTGACAACAACAATGAACGTAAGTTGCTGGGAACGTATTTGAAGGATTTGGGGCATTTTAGCAATGCAAATAATTCCAGTCACTTCGCAAAGGTTACCCTTACAAAATACACAGTTTATATTCAGGTCGGAGAATTATGGCTCGTACGTAAATTTGTACTCCCCGTGTTTCTTGTTGATTGGCTGGACTTTAAACTGACTACAACACGGACAAAAATGTATAAGCAGTTTACAAACAGCCTTCCTACGGGGAAGCATGTTAAGAGCCAGAGTTCCCGGGTCTAACAAGTTTAGAAACTTGGAGCACCTCTCGAACATCGACACAGGAGAGGCATCGCGCGTGAGCTCGATGCGCGCTTTTCAACAAACAACGCAGGCCTATGGCAGTCACAAGTGCTGTGCTCGTTTATCATCGCGCTTTCATCGCTGCACCTCCACAGCAGCTGCATGTGGCACTCGCGCCTACCAATATTCGAGCACATTTTACAAAGGGACCACTGTATTTGACCAGCATGAGAGGTCAACGCCGAAGAAGACCGGCCGCGTGAAACAAGCGCCACGGTTGTCTTTTTCTGCAAATACTCGGAAAAAGGCAACGCGTGCCACCGCCAATCAACTGTCTTCATTACAGACGGGAGCACTTTTCGTGGCGTCGGCAGACAACTATTACGCCGAAGCACTGCTAGGAAGGGCATTATGATATTCACATCACCTGCCTTGATCAAATATGTGGAAATAAGCATGCCAATAAGTGCCAAAAGCATTTTACTGTAAACAAGCATTTGACTCCGCCAGTGACTGACCAGGGGAATGGGATCAGTTTTTGCGGAAGAACATGCAGGACCATATTTACCAGTCACCGGTGCTTAACAACTGGTGCGTCTGTAGCCTGGTCTTGTTAACTGATGTTTCAGGGTAGAATTGTCACCCGTTCCTGCGCTTTTGACTTCAACCCTCGAACTTTCGCGGAATTCAAAAATTGTTGATTCGACTGCGTCGCCTTTGTGGAGAGTAGTTACTTGAACACAGGTATGTGCAACTCCGAATCATCGCAAAGTCTTGAAAGCAAAGCTCAGTCCGCTGATTGCTCGAAAGTTTGCGGCTAATGTAGAGCGTTAAATGTCATGATTACGGTAAACCTTGGAAGTAACTCGCTTGAGCTAGTCAAGCAACACACTTAGCTCTACGACCACATGACGTACCAACGTTTGCGATTACTTGAGATTTAACTACCACGACTAAATGTCAATCAAAGCAATGAGAGCAGTAACTGTAATGATCCTACAGGTTGGTGGACGAGATTGTAAACGTTCGTTCACAATTCTTCACTTCCCCTAGAACGGTTGTTTTCAACCTGGCGTAGGGGTCGTGAACCATTTTTGGAGGGATCGCGAGTAGATATTTTATGTACGCAGCTTCATTATACATATTTGCTTTATTCGAGNTTTCGATGGGGATCGTTGGGCCATAGTGGGCTTCTGTAATGGGTCGCGGTACAAAAAACGTTGAAAACCACTGCTATAGAAATTACCCCGTACCGCTAAACGAACATGTTTGGACGAGTCTTAAGCCCGCAGTACTACCATACTTGCGCACTTTTCTGTTAACCAGCAGCCAACCCGGAACGGCGTGTTTGTTCACGCTTTCGTCACAACGTGTTGGCGACTGGCACTGGAAAACTACGCTCGACCCAAACCCCTGCACGCACAACAAGTTGGATCAGCAAAAACAACAACGCAAACCCCTTTTCCACGAAAATCGCAGGCGCGGAAACGGACCAAAACACAAAATCAACTGCAGAGATTACCAAACGAAGGGACGTCAAGAGTCTAGATTCTGGACTCTAGAACCTTTTCTTGTGGAACCAAACAAACACACTTAGCTTTTCGGCCGCGTTAAGACGCCGAGGTATTCGGCAGCCACAAGCGATTACATTGATGTTTCACGACGCTTCCAGGAAGACTTCAGCGCGATAGACAACTGGCAAACGTTTGTGTATTGTCAGTTCAAGTTACGATACAGGTCCATCGCGTGACATTAAATGATGGGTGGCCCGAATGGATGGTTCGCCGAAGTCGCGGACTTCAAGTTTGACAGAATGGATCCTCTACTAAACTGTACGACCAGTCCGATCCCTGCCCACAGGTATTTTGACTTTTACAAACAACCGATGCAAACACCGGTAAAGTTACGGGTCTACTTACGTATTCGTCCCCAGACGTACTTCTTGCACAACCAGGGGCAATCCTCTCCGCCGTCCACCGGTTCAAGGAAGACCGGCATTTTAAGAGTGTCTCAAGTGGTGACGAACAGAGTCATGTCGCGAAATTTAACAAAAAAACAGGTGATGTCCGGCAGGTTTGAAACAGCAAAGAGATCCTAAAGCAGCTTGGAGAAGAGCTTAAAAAACCGAATGATTCGTTGCCCAGCAGAACACAGTGAGAAATCGATGATAACCAAAAAAATAGCTACCGACTGCATGTTCTTCGTTCCACGACTTAGAACAACGTATTTGCTTACTGATGGCGTTTCTAATCGACGTATTGATACTTTGCGTAGACAACTATGTAGCCTGCGTGTGTGTTTTTGCTACAATGTCTGTGTGAAACAGGCATGGGTGAAATATATTCCGTGATTCAAACTAAACCGGTGTCTAGCGAAATTTCTGACTTCACGCCATGTGCAAATGCACAGAGTAATACTTCTCATATCAAATACGCTGAGAAAATTGACGATTAGGGCTTAGGGTTTGGTGCTTAGTTAAGCCTATCGGGTTAGGGTTTATGTTACGGTTAGAAAAAAGAAAATACATGAGGTCTAAGACTAAGTCCAATATTTTCAGTGGTTATAGTTATTGCCGTACTGTAGCTTGTTGTGGTATCTGACATCTAACCAAAAAGTTTTAATTTTAATGTAATTGATCACAAAGTATTGCAACTGCACTGATCTGACCCCAACTTTTTTCAAACCTGCCAAAAACTTTTGTTCATAAGCACAGTAGAGGATTTGGAAAGCTGTCTAAACGTACTTTCTACAGCTAAGGACAAAAACTAAACTTTAGAGTTGAGATTTCCGAATCCTTAATAAATTTTTGATGAGATTTGCCACGTTTAGGAGCCTATGAAAAGGGTTTTGGAAGAAGTAAAAAACTTTGCAGACAAAATAATCGTTGCATTTGTTGAGCAACAGGCTGTAATTAAGTAATCAAACGTAATCGGCTGCACTCATTGTATTCAATAACCTTAGTCCCCTTGCAGTCTAACTGGAGGTAATAGAAAACGAACAACATTTTAAAATAAGTCGCTGGCCGATTCGATGATTTTTCTTTTTCGCTACAAAAATTCATGACCCTGTAAAACCAGCATTAAGAATACGTCGAGCGAAAAGTTGATGGAACCTTTAGTCATAAATTTTGGGGACGGAGAGAATTTTGTCATAAATTTTGGGGACGGAGAGATGTGTTGCATGGATGGATGGGCAGAAACAAAAAAAGAACTTTCGGTTATTGAAAGTTTTCGGCAACTGCACCCAGACCAGCCTTTGTATCTGAACCTTATATCATGTCACTATTGAAAAGTTTTTGCAGTAAAGGTAGTTTTGATTTCGATTATGTCTGCTTTTTCTCGATCAGATCAGCAAGCGAGTGAAGCTCATAGCTGAATAAATTAATAGCAACACAAGTCTCACTGCCCTCCATTCAACAAAACAGGTCCGCACAAAATTTACTCGGTGAGTTGGTTTGTTCCACTCTGAAGCACTAACAACAATCATTTCGCCGACTTTTGCTGCATGCGACGCCCCAACACATTGTTTTTGCTTTAACTTCTTCAGTCTTTGCTTTGCATGGCGAACAGATCCGTTTAACCCAAGCTTCGCTTTTTTAGCAAAAAATTCAACTTTGCCTTTCAGCTACCTATTTTTCTCATGACAACTTTTGCAACTTGCTGCCTGTTGCATAGTTGGCTACAAACATTAACACCTTATAACTGCTTTTCAAAGTTGCCTGACGCCAACTGTCTGAAGCAGATGAAAATTCCGTCGACCTTTGTGACATTCATCTTATTACAAACCTTAAACCTGGTTTTGGAGCCAAATACGGCATTAACCCCATAAAGATTCTTCCGCCTTCTCAAACAACCTAATTAAGTCACGCCCTAAAAACGACTGCAGAATGGTATTACAGACTAAGGTTACATCCGCATATTATCTGCAAAATTTGCCTGAGCCTCTCGGTCGGACATCTGCACTTTTTCTTTTGCAAAAAATTTAATCGGGCCACGAGAACTGCTGGTTATTACGATATCTGCCACTTGTTGGCAGTGTTTGAACAATCTGCCAAAAACAGCTTTTCTGGACACAGTGCATCAAAATCTGTTCTTTCGGTTCAGTCCGGCGGCTTAAGCACGCTAATCAAACGCTGTATGCCATGATCAACGCGGCGCAGGCACTGAGAGGCCAAAGTTACTGTGTTCAATTTTCCACTTGAAACTGCAGCGGCCATTGTTCGCGCGGCCACTTGACAATCTTTCAGGCAGCGATATTTCTAAAGGGAAAGTTTATTCTGGACGCCATTGAAAAGGCGTCGAAATGCTAACCGCCTTCTCTTACGGCGCGTGCAAGCAACAAAGAACGGCTAATCGCGTTCGGGCATAAAGGGTTGTGACGCAACGCGGGACGCAGTGTTGTTCTTGCGCGAGAGAAACGACGTGTCGCGCGGTTTCGACGGACAGGACCACGTATGAAATACGATTTCAAAGAGAAATCCGCGGACGAAATTCGAGCTTCCTGCTGTGAAGACGGATCAAGATCCGGGTTCACAGCGGGATTCGGCGCTCGTCGTGAACACAAAACTGCGGTGCATGACTAGGGAAGGAAACGATATCTCCTGGCGCTTTCAAGCGCCATGTCGCGTCACCGCAAAGGGGCGGCATGGAGCATGCAGACTGCCACTGAGGTGGCGAAAAATCACGCTTCGGTTGATCCGGTCAGTATGCCGCGAATCGCTGGCGGTAAAACAGAAGTGAAGACATCTTTGAAGCCCAAAACTCGAAGATCTTTCTATTGAGTTAAAAAACGACTAAATTTCTTCATGAATGTTACAGATTTAGATTCAACATGGTTATTGGTAATCTCCTTCAGTAACGTCGCAATGACGTCAAACAATAACATGACGCTGCAATGACGTCAGAGACGCCAAAAAAATTGCATCATCGGATGCACTGTTCAGCAACCTTTCCAAAACTTCTTGTAACCTCACGTGGTTTGTAAGCAATAATCAAAAACGTGATTTGTGTAAACCTCGTAGTTAGTGACAGCACCAATGGAGATGAAGGCATGACACGGATGTTTGCACAAGACTCACAGCATTCTTCGAACAATTCACCTATTAATGTTCGAAGCAGACTTAGGCCAAGTACTTCTACTTTTTTAGCATGAAGTTTCATCGCTTTTCTCCACTTGTGTAGGAGTCCACACATCATAACCTTGTAAATAGTGAGAAATACAACTCACTTCCCTGTTTGTTGTAGCTGACGTGTTGTTATAGTTACAACACATGATAAAAGTGACAGTCCCAACGCCCACTTCGGCTAATTTGAAAATAGAGGAGCAATATCAAGCCGATACTGTGCGTATCGTCAACTGCGTAAAAAAAGAGGGACCGCACTCTGCACAACAATTGTTGCCATCTGCCGCTATTCCCACATTTTGATGCGACGACTTCATTTCAAGCTTTGTTTCGTGACAAAGCCTTCCCCTAATCAACAAAATCCCGCTGAATTACCCTGAAGTTCCACTGCACACGTTTTTCAAATCACATTTTAACCACGCCAAATCACGCTTGATAGCAACGTTCTTGCTGTACTTGAAGTGTTCATCAAGCAACCTTAGAGTTAAATTAGATTCACCGATTCAGTGCCGACGTTATTTGAAGTAATATCTGACGCAAGAGTGCTTGAAAACGCAGCGATTCATGATTTTGTTTCTACAGCATTTTGCATTATCCAGAAAAATATCTTCTAGGTTACATGGCTAGTCAAGACGTCTTCAAAATGAAAAAAGTTGTTGAATTCCGCAACTGATAAGCGAACTTGCAGCAGTTTAGTGGCTGACAAAAATTTCAAACCAAGGTATAGATAGATAAACGTTTCAAAATAACGTTTTATGATTGAACTAGCAAGAGGCCGCACTCCCAAACCAGCTGTTCACTTTTTTTCAGCGTGAACCGAATAACCCAACTGAAAACAGACGAGGGACAACTGCGGACCAGGACCAGGCCGGAGTGCAGGCGTTGCGCATCTTGCTATGTTAGTTCCAACATTATTCTTTTCCAGTAGTCACTATTCATGTACTTGCGCCTGACTGCACTAACAAACAACATCATGCAAAGAAACCTGTACAAGCCTACGCGCACACTCCATTTCCCTTGGAAATCGAACACAGTTTGTTTTATTTGCTTTTTTCCTCTCAGAAAAGCATTTTGTTATTATTCTTTACGAACTTATTCTTTTGAAAAAAAGTCACTTCTCTCACAGAGCATCATCGGCTACACTGCACAACGTACACGCAGGTTCGCAGACGCGTAACCGCAGCTGGCAAAGAGGGCAGTGCAATGATAGCTTGTTACTGTTGAAAATCTGTAAGTCACTTTTCGCGCCCCTTGGCAGCAACAAGCTTGTTGAGGATCGAACTGTCTGGGAGACAGGAGAAAATGGAAGAGCATCAGGCGTTGAACTGTCAAGTGTTCGACGGAATTCACGCTTGATTTTGTTGGAATCGACAGTCACCATTTTCCTCCAAAAAGGGATTAAATACGCGAAACAAAACGGTTGCTTAACTTCAAATGCACTACTAGCAACAAACCGTTTTGTGCCGGCGCCGTTGTAATCACTGCTTTTAGTGTCATGACTTTTCTCGCTTGAGCCTAAGTGCACGTCGGCGGCCAAGGTTTTATAGCGGTGGTTCCGAATCTTTCAGCATCGAAAGTTAATTCCACGCCAACGCTTGGCGATCCATGACAGGGCGTTAGCAGGTAAAGTGGATCGACGCACTACTAAAAGACCGACCCGAACACAAAAGACGCAGGGGTCTCACTTTCAAAGCGCATCTTCTGCTTTTGGCAAGAAACCCCGAGAAACAATCGCTTAAAAGTCAGCTAAGCCAAGGGCGCTTAACTGCAAGGTGCGTTGGATATATGAACAGATAACGGATCACAGCGGGGGCAAATCCATTAAGGCCGGACAAAAAGATCTCTCTTTTTGCTTGCGACGCTGACAAGGACATCTTCGTCTTTCAAACCCCGCAAATTTGGTGAACGAAACAACTGCGAAAATGGCCTGGAACGAGAAAAGTCTATCAAAACACAACTTAACTGAGCGTTTTTCAGCACCACATCGGAGAGCAGCGAAAGTTCACTTCGCTCGTAAGCGATCAATCGACGCGCCCAGCACAAAAGACGCCGTCGACCGAGGTCACGCACAATGCAAACACACCCCGCAACATGCAACGGACCTTCTCAATTTCGATGACACTTTGTTAGGAAAACTTTTGACGATGGTTCTACACAAACGCAGAGCCAGTGAATGGCAACGGGGTCACACACCCTGCGCTGTTACTATACGTGGTTCTTCACGGCCAGTTAAAGGACATACAAATGCAACGAAGCGTAACTGTTCGAACAGAGCGCTAAGAAGCAATCACAACCCGGTCACGGCTAAAAATATTAGATTTCGCAGCGGTTGACGAAGTAGCTTGGATTACGCCCCAGTTCCTGTTTGAACGCCTTCGCGAGCTATGTACGCGTGACATTTAGTGCAGAAAGCGCAGGGCGTTTCTGTAAGCGACATTTTAAAGTCAGGTCGACATTGGATTCGGCAATACACCAATAACGTTATTTCAGGGTACACGGCTGGCGAAAACCGCCTCGTAAATTTTCTCAAGAAACTCAAAAAGAAACCAAGCGCAAAAATACATCGGACCCCCCACAGAAATATGTGCGTTCGCCAAAAAATGAAAAACCACGTCGAGAAAAAAGGGGGTATTTTCCACAAGAAAAAACGTCCGCAACACTGGCGGTCGGTGTTGGATAACGTCATTAACCGCGAGGATAGTAAAACACAACGGTGTCGGATTCGCATTTTATTACAGTTTACCGTTTGCAAAGCAAATCTTTGCGCGCTCTCGGTCTTCCGAGCAGCTTTGCACAGAGGCGCAAAAGGAGTTGCTTCGCTCAAATGCTTCACAACGAGAACGCAAAGGCAGCAGCTTTTGTACCTTTCACAATGGCACTTTGAACTTCATCGCCTTGCCCTGTTCGCGCCACAGGGTTTGCTGAACGCTTCAGGCGAGCAAGCGCCGCTTTCTTCTTGATCGTCCCAAGGTGGACGGCACGGGGCAAGTCATTGACAGAGGGGTACAGGGTGGCCGTTAGGTTGGCCATTATGGACTGAAAAACGCGTATCACACGACAACTATGTCATTACTCTGGTAAACATTCAACTTTTACTTGTTTTTGTGTTGACAGTCACTTTAACGGTTTAAGGGAGCTCAGAAGAAATATTACATCCATTGGTAACCTGGAAAAAGAGAACGAAAAGGTGTGGGCGGATAACACATATCGGAGGTTGATCAGCAAAGGTCAACCAGCACGCAACTAGCAATGCACAACTCCTACAGCTTTCTTGTTGTTGATGGTAGTTTTTTCAACACTTCCGTCTCGGGGGCGGGGATAAAATCCCGCATAAAAGCAGATCATTCGTTTTTTGTTTCGCCATAGCATTCAAGAAAATTTCAGCCGCCAAAAACGGTGGGTGTGAGCCGTACTTTTGTATCAAACAGCAACAAAAAACTAAAGCAACGGTAAACGTGGGAAACCAAGGAAACACGGCAAACTGGCAAACGATGAGCTAGTTTTGCTGTAGAACAACAGAGCTCTTGGGTGGCGACAACATTCATGTACATCCTATCCTGTTGTTTTTTCGGTCTTTTTCGGTCATACGCCGAAATGTATTAGAAATGACCGAAAAAAATAGGTCATTTCGGTCAGAATGTCTGAAAATATAGGCTAATGAGAACACTGTTACGGCAAATTTTAATACAACTGTGAGACGAATGACGAAAATGTCTCAGCAAAAAATTATCGAAATGTCTCAGCGAAAAAAACAGATCCTATCCGTGGTAACAGCGCAAGCCCAGCGCGAAAAAGGATGTACATGGGCTAGCAGCTAGTTACCCGAGTTAGCTCAGCAGTGCAGGTGAGCTGCCAATTAAAAAGATTAGTACAAACACTGCTTCAAAAACCGGCACGTTTAGACAACTTTATTGGGATCTGTGTACTACCGAACGGTAGTTACCAGCGGAACGTGCAAAGATTGCATACAGATATATGCATGAATTGTTTCACATAACAGTCATGGGCGACCGTTCGACTCGCAATAAACTTACATATAAGAAAATTTCCAAAAAAGAGCAGAGTACTAAAAACATGAACGTTTTATAAATGAACAGCAAGAAACAAAAAAGCTTTAATTACTTCATGGCACATTCAAAAAATTACTTACGTGAACTATTTTCAAATTGTATTGACGCTTTTGCGTACAATGCTTTGCAGCAAAGGTTAAATCGAAGTACACTACTGTACTATCAAGACTTTTAGTGGTTCACGTTCAAGCGTGACTGCTCACCTCTTCATTTCCTTTCGCACGCTGTTGCCCATTTGCGTTATGTTGACTACATTTGAGCTTTTAATCGAGCGTGTTTGCTGCGTCACACTGCTGTTCGTTTCACACAAAGCTGTGTCTGTACGTTCTAGGCATCGTTTACCCGCGCTATTCAGTATTCACCGCAAACGAACGATCACATAGTAGTTGCAGATAAACTAATTTCCTTGCCTATGAACGCTTGCAGCTCGAATTGTGCAGCAACGAACGCACAACCTGCTTACTCTTTCCGGCACAACACCTCTACGAAATTTCATTCGTCTTGACGAATGGTGGTGGTGTTTAAGGCCACCAGCTTACACGCTTAGCTCACAGCACAAAAATTCGCTCAAACGTCCAGGGTGTTTTGGGATCCACAAAACCGATAATGTTTCGCATCAGTTGCCATGCGTCCACGGGACTTATCATTACCTTTTGTTACGATTGGATCGGTTTTCTTACAACCACTCGAAGACTTGGCAATTAGCTCCGGCCAAAAAATTCGAACGAAAGCAAACAGTAGGCAGGATCGTGCTGGCAAAAAAACTGTTTTGGGTGAGCCCTGTAAGCGAAAATGCGATTATCACCATTGTATCTTTCCGCTTTGCTAAATGCGTGTTGTTCAAAGCACGAAACTAACTAACGGTGAAGACGTCTGGATGGAAACAACTTGATGGTTTTTCTACGACTGTTACGCAATATCCGAGCAGCGGCATCAGGATCTCATCGTCTACTACCATTTCTCATCGTGTACTCCATTCTGACATGTTGATGTAATTCAAGCAAAATGCCCGTTCGTACCATTACAGGAAAAATTTGCGCCCTTTAAATATTCCAACGACCAATCACCGCGCAATTTACAAGCTTAATTCCAGTGAACAATTACCGTACAGCAAAGCTGGCTGCTTAGTCAGGGGTCGAGAACCTATGGCTCGCGAGCCAGCTGTGGCTCTTTTGATGACGGCATCTGGCTCGCTTGACATTTTCTCAACACACAATTGTTACTAATGAAACTTTTCTGTTATTTTTTTCCATCTACCAGACTACAAAGCCATCAGCAACGCCATGCAGCACCAGAAGTCGCATTAACAGTAATAAGCATGTTATTAAAGAGAAAATTCAGACATTTACCATTGTTTAAAATTGTTGGTTTGCTTAAAAATGCACACGTTAGTTAATAAGTTAGGTAGGTAAATTAAGTGTTGAAAAATATTATATGGCTCTCACGGAAATACAATCAAAAATATGTAGGTTTCATGGCTTCCTTAGCCAAAAAAGTTCCCGACCCCTGGTTTAGATGTCTAAGTTTTTGGTCTCAGGAGGAAAAACATACAAATCCTTGAAATAGCAAGCTAAGAGAAGAAATGCCTGAGGAGGGAGAGGTGCAGGCTTGGACAATATTAGTTGTACGAAGCATTCCCTCTTCAGCCAAAGAGCCCACGAGCTTAACGGAGAACCTTGCTTTGGTCCATTATTTTCGTCGACACCTTTACGGTGCTCAGTTGTGTAGAAGATTACAGGCGAACTACAGCAGATCGACAGGTGGCAGCAAAGCCAAGGCGTACTCGGCGTACTCAAGACTTGCAAATTTTTAATCCCCTACTCAAAATGGCGTGCCGTTCTGCCTGAGTAACACGATGAGCACACCACTGGGCAAATCTCAAACCTAGGGATCCCACTAAAAATCGAACGTTCAACTGCGCTTCTTGCTTCTTCACAAGCGCTGAAGTCTAGGTCCGTTTNGCGACCAAACTCGACTCGCACTGACAGTTTGGCTGTAACTGTGACAAGCTCTTGCTTTTCTTAGCAACCAACACAACACAACACGCCACGTTACAGAAGCGTTTTCGACAAGAGACACTGCCAGCGATTTGATCAAACACTGAAGCTCATCTATTTGCTTTGCACTCGGCTTTAAATCACCTCGACTAGGACCAGCACAATCCCAAGACAATCGAAACGTTGTGAACGAGGGCGGAAGGTTGACACAGTGAGCAAAGTAAAATATTAACCATTGGCAAACAACCACTGCGAGCGCAAAGCCTATAAACGATAATATGTGTGCCTACGGTGCCGTTATGGCTTGAGACGGATTAAATGGTACATGGCAAACACCTCAGAAGATCAAGAAGTTTCGGGAGCACGTACGTGAATTAAGGTCTCTTTCGTGACGCAAGTGACGCACAACATGAAATCATCGCCTGAAACATACTTTTTGCTGGGGAACCTCAACACACAACTGTTCAGCCGCACGCAACGAGCCCTTCAGCAAATTGCCTATGACCGATCACCTATCCTGTCCACTAAAAGGCGGACGTCCCAGTCACTAACCACCGACCAATCGTCACGGTATTCGATGGTTGTTTTATCAGTTGATGCTGTTGCTCCGCACTCCAGGCGATATAGTTATGGTGCGCCGGCGTTATGGAGCCCGACAGAATATTTCAAATAGCATTTCTACTGTATTTCTAGTAGCATTCACGTTGAATTTCGCAAATCAAGCGATGTTTTCAGGTATAAGTTGAACAGCTGACTGGTCGAATAATCGCAAAAGCTCTGTGCCTTTTCTTGCAAGTTGCTACGGTTGTTAAACAACCGTTGCTATTTCAACACGGGCGCGCACGCATTTATCGATTCATCACAGCTATCAGAAACAACAGAAGCCACGGACATTCTGACTAAATGGCAGGATTACAATGGTATGTTTTTTACAGCGCTCCTGCAACAACGGGAAACCTCTTTGGCTTGGCTTGCATTCAAGATCGTGTAATAGTCACCGAGGGCGAGAAAAGGATTCAGTAATATGACACCCAACTTGGTCGGATCAAGTTCATCGCCGCTTGAGGCAGCGATGCATCGCATAAGAATGTTTAAGATTGTGCGCAGAAAACAACAGAAACCAAACTGGGCGGTTTTGAAAAATGAACGGTGAACGACAGGTGGATCACTAAATGCCACCCACTTCGCTATTTCAATGTTGCGCCAAGCAGAGAATATCGCAGAAACGTTTCGTTCTGGACGTGGCGGCAGCACGGGAAAAAAGCACTGAAACGTACAATTTCAAATAATAAAAAGCGTCACTTTGACTCCACAGCTATCAATCCTCTTGGACAAGGGCCGCACTAAACAAAAGTAAGATATTATGCAAAAAGGGTAATTTAAACATCAAAACAACTTTTCAAAGTTTCATAGGATTGTGTACCCACGTCAAGAGTCTACTAGACTTTCATCCGAGACAGGAAAAATTCTGGATAAAAAATATTCTTTATGTTCGTCTCACAAAGCTATGCGGCATTCTTGCAAGTGCTGAAGAATAAACCGAAAATGTTGAGTTCGTTTGCACACGATCAGTTTGCTGACAAGCCAGCAACAAACATACGCTTTGCAACAAAAACACTGCGTATTGTATTAGTTGTACTTTACGACAAAAAATGCTCTGTTGGCAGATACTCGGCTAAACACGCGTGTATTTAAAACTGATTACGTGATCTTGCCTACAACGCGTTTTGCTTCCGTAAATCATAACCGCACAGCGCATATTAAAAGCCTCACTCAGAGCAACAGGCTTTTACTTGCTGCTATAAACTGTTTCCTTTACATTATCAGTAGCTTCCCCCTAGGGAGGTCTGCAGCCTGAGTGACCCCTGGTCCTTTGCAGCCGCCCCACCCCCACGCATTTTGTAAATCGGCCTTCTTGGAAGTCATTGCAGCACTATATTACAACAACTGTGATGGCGCCATGTGCCGCCCATGTATGTGACATTTACTAGTACTACATATCTATGCTTGTATTTCATCAAAGTAATTTTGTTAGCGCCATCAAGCGTATGCTTTTCGTCGCATATTTCATTTTTTACCGTCGTCGCATATTTTTTTTTACCGTCGCATGTATGTGTTTGTGTTCTTTCATGTATGTGTATGTTCCTTGTTACTGCTATGCATGTTTAAGTCTACTGCGTTGCGTGTGGGAGTGAAGACGTTATGGAATACAATACCACGAACCCGAAAACTTTTCAAAAACAGAAACGGCCCGGTACTTTTAACAACGATTCCGGTAAATGAGGGCTTAACAAATATAGTTGCAGTTGCAAGTAACCAGCAGACGAGTGGCGCTCTTAATTTTCTATCCTGGCCGCTAAAAGCAAGAGAGTCAAGTAATAGATGATTCACGCACGGAGCACAGATCACATAATTGAAACGTCTATTGGGACTCAACACGGGGTTTGAGGTTCTTCTACATCTACACTTTGCTTTGGACGAAACTTTCAATGGATCTTTGAGAAAGACGCAGTAAACGCTGAAACGCAATGTTCACGCAGCAGTTTTGAGAACATACGTTTATAAACGTTGCCGCTGCTTGAAGAAAGTCGTTAATTGATCTGGGTCTGGATGACGGTACTTGACATTAGACCAAAGTCTGAAATTTGCTTCTTACCGGGGCGGTTGAGGTGAACGCTCTCGCCCAAGGAGCGCTACAGCCATTCACACAGCGGCCGTGGGTCGAACACCCAACCTTCCAATTGAGAGGCGGACACTCCACCACTGACTTGTCCCTGCCCCATGAAGAAAGCTTGTTCACGTGATCTGACATTTTGCGATGCGTAAAATGCCTGCGTGACGTTTTGAGATAAAGCAGCAATCACCGACTAGGGCAACAGTTACAGCACTAGCAAAGGTGCAATTTACGATCTCCGACAGGCTGGCGCAGATCAGTTTCCGTCTGGGTAGCCGGCTATTCTCAGCGAGCAATTGTAAATACCTAAAATACCACCGATTTCTACCTCGCGTCTGTGACCAAATCCGGAAAACCGACGTGTTCTACAAGTGACGATGATCAACGCAACTTAAAATCTACGCTACCGCATATGGCATAACTATTTTTGAAACAATAATGCCACCAGGTGACGCAAGCGAGGTTTGCAAAAACGTAAACATTTGGTATCGGATTTCGGCGTAACGGTCGCTAAGCAACTGCTCTCGACGGCGCCACCGGAGTTATTACAGCGATATATTCGTAAGTTGATGCAACAACACAGTTACTAAGGACAACGGTATATGACAAAAACACATTACTACAAATAAACGTCCACAACCGACTCGGCAATGGCAAGCTTGCCAACTGGACAATTAATCCAAGCAATGCCTAAAATTGAGGAGCTACAATTGCACAGTTTCTGCTTGAAAAGATTGCGAATGGCGTGAAACAAATGGTTTTTGAGTAAACTTAAAACGTCACAAAGTTTCGCCATTAACAAATCATTGATGCTAATGTCGACAATCAGAATATGCAAATTTCCGCCGCAGACTTCGTGTCATTATGATTGCGTGTCTCAAATAGGCCAAATGCGGGCCTTCATGGTGGTCCGTTCCGCCCAGTTTAGCGGTTTGGAGCTCAATGTTTACTACGCAAAGATGCCGGCGTCTTTCACCGGCAATCTAAATACGGTTAGTTGTACTAGTTTGATCCGTGATCAGCTGTAAAGTCTGTCACCCTGCCAATGCAAATCGGCATGCAGCGTTTCGCCTCGAATGTGGCCACGGTAACATTGTGAGTCAAATGCGAACAAAAGCTATTACGGAAACTTTTTGCTTGGCCCAGTCCAGAATAAGCTTGGCCAAATGCGCGAGCGCTCACAGAAAAATGCAAACAGCCGCGAGCTATAGTAGCGTAGATCGATAAGAACACCGGGTGGCCCGAACAAAAATAGAAAACTTGCGCCTGACCGCTTTTGCAATGCACGCCTGGAAGGATTCACAGCGATAGCTTTCCGTAACACTGTGCTTATGATAACTGAGCAAATCGGCTCTCGAGATCTTTGGGATGATGGTGACAATTGGGCATGCTGTCCAAGTGTAGCTCTGAGACTGGTGAGCTGTGTGAAGGCGACACTTTCCACACACGTGTTCACTTGGTAGTTTACAACAGTCGCCATTTCATTCGACCACTTGTCTAGCTTAAGTGTGACGTAGGCGTCGCCGATCGCCATGGCGACACTAACCTGACTGGCATTGTTACAGGAGGGCAAGAAGTGGAGCACTCAATGCTATCACAAGTATCATCGCAATTCGCCCGACAACCGACGCGCTGCCGTGAAACGGTCACGCGGCGAGATTCATAAACCGCGCGATAATCTCGTTACGAGTCGAGTGCCCGCGTCACGGAACAAACGTCACGTTCGGAAATCGTAATTTTGTGATAGCGGGCAGTTGGTGATCGCCGTAGTGGATAAACACTGTTAAATTCCACGGGTGCGGCAACAGGAACGGACACGGCCGTTTTTGCAACTAAAGCATTTGAGTCCAATCGCGTAAAAACACACATGAAAACAGGGCAAGGTTTGGAGAAAGTAGAGCGAAAGTAACCGGAGCGCACAGCGGGATGAATGGGACTTTACGCAAAACCTTCACTGCAAGCGCATTTTAGAAGTAGGTCGTCAGTAAATGGACAAAGAGTTGAGGCCAACTTTTTTCGCTTCCTCCACTGTTAAGGACGCACTGTTTGCTCAATTACAACGGTTTTGTTTTTCCGACTACCTTTTGAAAGTTCACAGGCGGGGTGAAAAACTACTTTAACTTTCGGCAGCAGCGAAGAACATTTAACAAAGGTTCAACAATCATGAGATCGAACGTCGGTAGAACCAGAAACCAGCGTCTTAACAACCAAACTTCCAAAAGCTTCCTTTCTCCCGAAAACTTATGTAACGCATTCTTTTTGTAGGTCGTGATAGAAGGCAGGTTGAGGTTGGAGAAACCGATTAACAACTTAATCTGCGGTAAACGCGCGAATTCTGGCGCTGTGTTTTTTTTTTCAGCAGCAATGGGGTGAGAGAGAGCATTCCGAGAATTCCTGAAATGACGCAATGCGTGCGTGCAGGACACGCACCCAATCGGGCTGTTTTCGAGCCGGACAAACCGATAAACTCTGCTCCCGCTTTATCGTGATGCAAACCACGCGCAAGCATTCGCGAAACTCGTTTGCAGCAACTAGATCAAAGAAAGGGATTCACAAAAAGTGAGTTTGGAAAAGCTTCTAGTCTGAAATTAGCCAAGGCTTGTTAGGAAAGTGTTTGAGCGTCCATTATCTCAAAAGGATCAGTAACTACTTTGCTTGAATGGAAAACAGCGGGAAGTCCCGTCGCGTAAAAGCGAGACAAATGAAGTACTGCAACGTATATCAACCACACAACTCAAACGTTGTCTGCGCATCCCTTCGAGTCTACAAACAAGCCTTGTGGCCAAACAAACAAGTGTTTGGCCACAAAGTAGTGTTGTGCTGATTGAACACTTATATTTGACACTTTCCGTTCTCAGTCGAGCACACGTTTAGGCTGTCTCGTAAGGGGGTCCAGGGTAGCAACATCCAATTACGAAACTGATTATTTTGCGACTATTCAGGGCATGCACGCGGACGATTCAGGCAGTTTCGTGCAGACGTCTCTTGGTCCTGGGCAGCAAACAAACGAAAGTTACAACTGCGCAGTTTTGGACGATGTCCAGCACCGCCACTCAAAGGTGATGCTGATGTAATGTTTGACTACAGTCTTGATTACAGTACGTCTTATCGGGCAGAGCGTCGAACAGGATCTCGAGGCCTGTTCTGGCCTCTCAGCTTTTGATCCCGTGATTCATAAGCACTTGACACGACGTAGCGCTGCAGAGAGCGACAAAAACGACCTGATTCACACCAAGCCGCACTACGGACGACGAGAGCTAAAATGTCTCCCATGACAACAAGGCGTCTGGTTAAAACAACACGCGTTGCTGCGGCTTATAAGCCTTGAACGCACAGTCGAAACACTGTAGGCGACAACTTCGGAATGTAGGGCAACTTTTGCATACACTGCGCTGCGCTTTCGTCAGTAACGCAGCGAATGGAGGATTGCAGTATGCAATTGAGGCTTCGTACAAAAGTTAGTGGAAATAATTAGGATGTAGCTAATGCGTTTGATTAGCTCTTGATCCGTTGAACCCAGCCTAACAATGCAAACAAGGAAAAAATAGCTGACATCTCAGAAACATTTTTTCTGAGAAACAGAAACATCAGAAGTATTTTTCACTCATAACGATGCGTTTCAGAGCAAGTAGGAATAAACTCTGCTGATAAGGATCCTCATTCAATATTAACCACACGCCAAAAACGTAAAACGCCCAATTTTCTCGTCAAATACCATCACAGTTTCTCAAAAACTTTTTCAACAGCGTTCTTTTCGAACCTGCGTTTCGCTTTGCGAAAATATTGGGAGTTCTATTTAAACGTCAATTTCTGGAAAAGATGCAATCTATCATTTCTTTCCAACAGGTTGTATTTGCTAAATTATCGCTTTGGTACTCCTTCACAACCTAACTTTGATCTCTCTGCGGGTGCGCTGATGCAAATCTGAGCAGTGCAATAACTTCACGTATAGTGTTCCGCCACGGACTTGTGAATCAGGCTTCCAACGAAGGGTTTTACAAACAACATTTGCGTCAGACAATGCTTTGTAATATTGAAGTTGCACCACAAATATTCACACTAATGAGGAGAAAAAACACTTAAATGGGTTGCTCACGGGAAGGTACGCCGCCAAATGAGATAATAAGGGAAAAGCAAAAGCATTAAACAAACGGCCAATTACGTCGAAGTGGACCGAGGAAGCCGTCAAATCAGTACTGAAATAAACTCATTTTGCCGATTAGAATAGCTTAGCCACGTATGACGAGAATGCGACGGTTTGATTCGTTAATTGATTTATCTACACAGATTTGAAGTTAGTTTCAACTTTCACAATGCCAAGTTGTTTTTGACAGTGCGCCGACCAGCAAAATCCAGTTTGTTTAACTGAAACAATCTCAAATTGCTTGCTGACTCTACATAGCTTGCAGTAATCCACAATCAATCACTGCGTATAACTGTCAAAGCAACAGCGTTTACTGAAAATTATGCGATTATTGTACAGAGAAAAACGCTCGTTCAAATGTCCAATATCTGTGACAACAGGGACGATCGGAAAACCAAAATATTTTCCCCACAGATACGTTTCAGATTTCCCAAGCAGCTGTCAAAATCGTTTATTTTTCGCTAGCCTGAAACATTTGCAAGACGACTAAAGTTGCACTTGCAATAATAGTATGCCGTTTTTTCCGATCGAAATTGGCAGGGTTGTCCATGGGACATATTAGGTGTCCCATCCCTTGGGATTCCCATTACATTATTATAATATTAATATGGAATACAATTCAATTAAAATTATTAAATTTATGAAAGTTTAGGTTTAGTTATCTACTAAATAGGACTACATGTACAAAGAGACATGCAAAACGACAAAATTTATGGACTTTAAAATTCAGAAGTATAGTCTAAGTATGACAGTTCAGTAAAAATCTGACACTCTCATTCTATTTCCGAGTCTCATGGGAAATACAAATGTGTNCTGTCCCATCCCATGGGACGTTTCCCATGGGATTCCCATAGGAATGACATTCCCATGGACAAGCCTGGAAATTGGCGAATAATAATTTACTGTTGCGCGAAGCTGCATACAAACGGGCTTTTCACGTTAGGATTGCTTTTCTCGCAATGCAATTCTCAACGACCAAGTTTGGGATGGACGCACTGGAACGATCTTAGTTCATCAATGCAGCATTTGACGTTTACTCGCAACATATACCGGAGCAGATGGGAACGATACGTTAAATGCAATCCGTTCAACACGGGCTTACGTTGCACGTGCGCATTTCATCAGAGCTGCGCAATCTTCTGTAGTCTGTGGCGTAAGTGACGGGAGGCAGGGATGCGAACTCCCCCCACTCCACTTAGCTTATATTTTGGTATTTAGTATCCTTTGGGTTTTTGGTAGGTTGTTGTTTATCGCGTTTTTTGGAGTGTTTTCTGGTGATCCGGCGTTTCAGTATAGACATCCACACGCTGATTCTCTATAATTTCTCAACTTTTTTTCTGAGTTTTGGCTAGTGGGCCCTCTAAGGTGGCCAGCGGGACCCCTTCAACTATGTTTTTACCCCCTGGCTCAAACCTCTAGTTACGTCACTGCTGAGGCCGCGTCGCAACAGTCCACGTTCCTACGTAACTTGCCCGTAAGACGTTTGCTTGCATTGCAAAGCAACAGCATGCGTAAACACTGCGCACTTAGGTCGGAAAGAAAAGAGGTGGAAATGCGAAAAACGTAGGTGAGACTTTGCGCGCAAGGTTAGCGCTCAACTTGGCTCACATCGTTTCAAGGATGCTGCTACATGGGAATAACAAACATTTGAGCAGGATACGAACTGAGGTTAGAGATGTGCTGTATGCCGTTCCATTAGAAGTTTGGCAGTAAGAAGATTATATTGATCACATGCCAAAACGTGCAATTCACGAAAGCGGTATGATTTAAAGTATTTGCCGTTTTGTTGTGTTTTTAAACAAACATTACTCACAGACGGTCGGATGCTTTGGACATGACCAGCGCAAAACAAGTCAAGGATACTCGTTTCGAATGCATTATTTTCGGCCGCCGTGAAATTGAAAACGTATACTCATTTCAAAATACGCTAAAACCTACTTCTTTAACATAACGATAACATTGTTTTGTAACAAGCAAACTTACATGAGCAAGTTTGTAAAAA
>JGI24158J21664_10001474_pt1 | contig 26632 bp, 14 predicted proteins | sample Ectturendosymbi3_FD_21664 | JGI IMG/M metagenome (IMG submission 21664) | reverse complement strand
TGGTTTATCATCCACAATCTTGCACGTCTTTTATCGAAACCCGAGGTGAAGTAAACCACAAGCGGTATATTGCTTGTGTCAACTGACGCATTTGGTCGTTCTTGTTCTAAAACAGTTGTAATCTTTGATACCAGCAACTTATTATTGTGAAATTGCAGCCAGCACTCAGGTAGAAGCATATTCTACCTCCAAAGTATTATGATATTTTCATTTCTATTGTTGCCATGGACAAGAAACGCAAGTATTTTGAAGAGTATTTTAAATTTGGTTTTACCTCCATAGTTGGAAAAACACAGTGGAGCCATAGTGTGTTTTGTGCAACGTTGTTCTCTGTGCTGATGCTGGGTTTGTGAAACCTTCGAAGTTCATACAGCATTTAGAGCCAAAGCCTTCCAGCATATCACAAATAAATATTTTTTTCTAGTTTTAACCCAGTTGTTGACTAAGATAGCCTACCAACAGTTTGTTGTTGTGGAATTGTAGTCAACATCCAGGAAGAATCGCATTGCAATGGTATAAAGGCTCTCAGTGCTAAGTATACGAAACCTTCGAAATTGATTGGGCATTTAGAGACACGATGAAGCATCCCAATCACACCACAAAAGTTATATAATTTTTCCGACGCCATGAAGCGAGTGTGAAACGTCAGAGACTTATCTTTCCGCAAATTTCCACCAAGAAGACAGGCATCATATGAAGTCGCATTTGAAATTGCCAAGCAACATACCTCACGCGATTGGAAAAACGCTTGTGAAACCCTGTATGTTGAAAACATTAAAACAACTTCCTGGAGAAGGTAGTGAGGCAAACATGAGAGGAATATCTCTTCCAGCGATACCATTCAGAGGCGCATTTAAGACATGCCAGAAGATTTGAAAGACCAGGTGGTAAATCAGATGAAAGCATCTCCAATAACTCCAAATTTTTTTTCGCCAAAAAAAACATATTCGTACAATAGAACACCAGAAAGCTTGTGTCAGGAACAAAAACATAGGAGTGTGCTTGTTTGAATTGAAACCATAAAATCGAATACTGATTTATTTATAGCTTCTCTTCCAAATTTTCTTCTGCAGCGCAATCATTAACATTTGGGCGACCTTTTTGTTACTCAAGACGTTTTTCATAACGCTGGTAACATGCTCCGTTGATGATATCCCTCACTAATTGTAGGATTAGGCTACATTTGTTATTAAACTGAAAAATTTTGTGCAGTCTTGAACTGCAACGGGACCAAAATCCCACAAAAAATATAACCCTAATGCCTTCTTCCTCTAATGGAGAAATGTTTTTTAATTTGTATGCATAGAGAACAGGCCCGCAACCAGCTTGGGACACCAGGAAGCGAAGAGTTTTCTCAGAAGGGCCCAAATTTTTTAAACAACGTCCATCAGTTTTAAACCATATCCAACAAATTTTTCCCGGGGGAAGAAAATTTTTCTGGAGTGGACCCCCCTGCGCCCCCTAGTTACGGGCCTGATAGAGAAACATCTAAATTTAAACAAACAGTCCCAACCCTTGTTTCACCAGTTTAAGCTGCACTAAGCGTTTAGGGGGCCTCGCGGTCACGACTTTGCTCGGGGCCTCGCGTTCATTTAATCCGGCCCTAGGTCCATCGCATATTTTTTGAAAAGATGGTCCATGGGCTAAAAAAGTTTGAGAACCACTTGGTTAACCGTTAGTCGGATAATCCATCCCTAGTTTCAGTATTCCCAACTGTAGCTGTCAAGCTGCTGCCACCTTGAAGGTATAGATCGAAGTTAGGATTCAAGCCCTCAACCTTCTTTGCACCGTCGTGAGTGCATTCGGTCAAACCTCGGCGAAAGCCCTTGCTCGCCTAATAAAGAAGCGCTTCACCAGCTGTGGCTGCTGCTCTATTCTGGTATTCACTCTTAGTATCTTTGGACTCTTTCTCGATGGTATGGTGATTCCTACTACGATGATTCTCACGTGACTTCCATGTTCGGTCTGCGATGACAATGACCGTAACACAACTCCACAAAAAACAAATATTCCAAAACAAGTTTCAGAATGTAACAAATTGACAATATGTTGGTTATGTTGAACTCCCACTCTCGGACCACCAGCTTGAATGACGCTAATGTAGCGCGAGATTACATTTTTCTGCTCGTGGCCTCTGGAACAGCTGTGACAAGACATATTTTGATATAAGGATCACACATCCTACCTCACAATTGTTCTATTCCAACTGGTCGCGTGAACAGACCTGACAACATCATGAAAAAGGCAAGAAAGATCGATACAACCAAAGAGTCATTCATTCAAAATTTAAATGCTGTAACTCGATGATTTTTCCTATTCTAAGGCTACTAACGCATGCCACATGGATTTAATTTTTCGAAACTTGTTTTGTGGTCAACACTATTTTTTACGTATTGAAATGCCAGTAATTCTCTGCTTCTTCATTATCAGGGATCTACACTCTAAGTGTGCGGCGCAAACCCAATCAAACTGATAGTGACGTGACTGGTTCCAGATCGTGCGATCAAGGGAAAATCACAAATAGGATTGAAAGACAATCAGGGTTGAGAAAAACCCGTTTCTTTAAAAAAACATGTTTTTTTAATCCAAATTTTTTTGTTTTTTTGAGAAGAAACAGTTTTTTGTTCTTGAAAAAAACACACAAAAGCCCCATTCTGAATTGTTTTTATTGCATCATGCAATAGCACCATTTTCAGAATTACACAATAATAACTTGTTATACCTATTATGACATTCAAATTTGAGGGTAAAGAATTGTACCCCATCTTTGTTTTCGTCAAGTGCTGTTGGTCAATTCACTCCAAGGTGGTGAGGCTTGGCTGCAACGCGCACAGCAAACGGAGAAAAGCCACTCCCACACAAACTCTGCAGTTTTACGTCAAATTTATGTACATGCCCTGCTAGTTCAGCATCTATATAAGGTATTTTTTCAAGATATGGTTTGGTATGTCCCACATGAGAAACAGCTTTAATGCAGACAAGGCAGAAAATTTGATTAAAGTATACCGATTTTACACAGCTGAAGAAGATGACCAGTAGAAATTACTAAAACTGTTCGAATCATTCTTGTCTTTTTTTAAGTCCTTCAAATTTCGTTGCTGTTCGTTTTGTTTCATTAACAAAATGTACAATTAACTGTACATTTGTGCTGCTTATCGTTCATTTCATAGTAGGCCTACACTCTTCAAAGGAAAAGTAAAGAGTGGGATTTTTGGTGGGTTTTATTGTTTTTTTAAGTGGGCTTTTTATGAAAAACTGGTGGTTTTTTTGGTTGGTCCAATGACATTAGCACTGAAGATAATTATGGACGTTTGATTGAATTTCTGAGCCAAATTTCATAACCGTCCTAACAACTGTCCTATTTGATTTTATGATGCGTCTCCCACTGCCGGATTGCCGGATGATGAGTTGATGCAGTTACAGCTGGTGCAGTGTTTCAATGTTTGGCTCCACTCTGTGTTAACTGTTGTTATCTAATAATACCTACTCTGTAATGCGCTATGATTAAACATTTTTTTGTGTTCTTGTGTTATTCGAATACTTTGTGATATGGGCCATGAGTCTGACTCGAAGTAAATATTACATAGTATTATTATTATAAACGTAATCACACATGAGGAGTGATTCAAACATAAAGAAAAACAAAGAAAAATGGGTTTGTCATCAAGGATTTACTCTATCAATAGGCCTACGTCTGATTTTAACACACGGAAACAAAGTACATTGGTAGAAAGAAACAAAATAACCTGTCGCTGTGCAAGCTCAATAATTTCACATGTTGAATATGCCAACATCAGAGTTTTCAAACAACACAAGCCAACCAAATGTCATGTCTCAGAAGTATGATACTGTACAGCAGGGGTTGCAACCTTTGTCGCACAGCGGACCGGTTTCAGCCTGGCAGTATTTTGCGGACTCACCCAACTCGTAAGTCATCATGGCGCTTATTCAGTGACAGAACTGGGCTTGTTTTTCACAATAACAAGCTCCGACCTGCAGGGATTATGGTAGTCAATGGCACCCGCAGTGTATTCCTTATGTCAGTGTTCCAGAAACTTCCGGATTTATTTGGCTTTAGTTCCGCACGTCCCGGAAACAATTTCTTCACGGGCCGGCACCGGTGTTTGTCGACCCCTGCTGTACAGTATACTTAGCATAAGCAACACAAATATAAGCTAACAGAACCAAACTACATTCCGCAACTGCACTGGTCAATCGGAAAAGGAGGAAAAGTTTTTTCACAAAGAGATAGCCGACGTTAAATAGAAATATGGCTGATTACTGATGTATCTGCAATATGTCTCGTTTATCATCATTGGTTTGGGTCATATCAACGGTAAACGTTCCAACATTTTTTTGGTTCCATGCAAATCGGTACAAGTGCCATGTTTCAATTTCAGGTTATGTCAGGCGACATCCAAACAAAATATGTGCTGATGGTTGACAAACTCGATTTCAATGCCTTAATGCAGCGAAGAGGGGCAGCAGTTCCCGTGGCGTGTTTGTTTTGATGTGAGTTTCAACTTCCAATCAAAACAGAGGACTTTAGGATTTGTTGATACCGGACAAACTGGCAATTGTAAAATATACCAAAAATTTGCCAAAGTTTTTGTATGTTCTAAACAAAAAATATTCATACCAAGAAACTTCTAATTACACAGTTTCTTGATTATTGTTTGAAAACGTGCCACTTGGCAACAGGGGCGATCGCCCCCCCTAAAACCTACGAAAGTAACTTTTTTCACCATGATTTTGTACAATTCGGAAAACGACACTTGACTGCCAACTGAGACTTGACTGCCAAATATTACCGAAATAGCCCCCCTAAACTTACGGGCTGGATCCGCCCCTGCTTGGCAACAATAGTGTGTCCGGGCAAAAGTGGGTTGACACTCCACTTTTTGCTACCGACTTCTGCTCGGGTTTCATGTTCTTGGAATGGAACAACTTGTGAAATAAAATTCTGAACGTTTGGTGCTAGAAACAAACCAATTACAGCGCTTAACTGACTGAAACGTTCAAGCTAATAATAGTTCCTTTCGAAAACACGGACGGCCTTACTAATGGGCTTAAACCAACGCAAATCCTAACTCGCAACTGCTGACAAGCAACACGAGCTGTAAAACGTATTCAAAATCGCCTTTCAATCCTGGCCGGAACACTGAGTTGTTGTTTTAAATTCGACATCTTGAGCAGTGCTAGTTCCATAACATATTAAATCGTTTTTCTAATGGATTACCGACAGCATTTTTATCAAACTCAACCTGAAGTTGCATTAGAGGTATCCGTGATTCCATGTTTCTATTCAAATATTTTCTAGCGATTTTAAAACAACAGCTTGTCTTAGAAGATATACAGTTTTAATTAATGATACTGAAGTTCGTATCTTATGAACCAGCACCTATGCCACCATGATCACGCATAACGTATTTATTCCACTGTAAGCCGCTGTGCGGCTTACAAAGTTTCCTTTCATCATTTCGTGCGGCTTACAATTTTTATTTCGTTACCTTATCGAAAGCATAGATGACGCTCAGTCTTTCCTTGACTACGTTTTTTTCGACCAAACTCTCTTTTCGCATTCTAGTCTCTTCAGCATCACGTGTACATCCATCGCAAGAGGGATTATGATGAACAAAGGGCAGTTGCAGCACGAAGCATCATTGCCAGGGTTGCGAACAAACGCGAAACGTGCTAGTACGCAAAAGTATCTGAGGCTTAGGTAACCTATGTTCAAGGGCGGCTTACGTTAATTTTTTAACACCGTTTCGTGCGGCTTACAATCAAGGGCGGCTAACAATCGAGAAATAAGGTAAACACGATGTAGGCTACTCAATTGAAAATCCTACTAACGATGATCAATCTATAGCAAAGCTACCGAAAAGAAATCAGTGCTAAGACCTCCAGCTTCAGCTTTGCTTAGCACTGAAGCAAGCGACTAAATTTCAGAAAATGTTTGGAAAATATGGAGCCATAGACCCGCACTTATAGGATCCCTACTAGATGCTGCAGGATTTCTTTCAGTCCAGTCAGTGTCCGCCATTTATCCTGGCACTGACTGAGGAGAAACCGCAACGACCCCGAATCGTAATTACGCGCACGTTGCTGGCAAACCTAGCATTCAATGTCGGATTAATGGTTTCGTCATAGGTGCTGGCATGGAAAGTGCTTTGATCGACCGCCGCTCATCAGCCCGACTCCCCGTACTTCCACAAAGTGCGAATGTTCTCGAAGCAAAGTTACTTAACGCGGCAAATTATATTTTCACGCGCGAACCACGATAGCGATTCCATCACCTACGGCGATCACAATTAAACATTTCGAGCATTGCAAAGTATTCAAACCGACGTTTTTTTTGTTTGCGCGTCCTCTGGGACAACTGAACTTCTGCAAATATCATTCCAATGTAATTCAACGTTGACTTTTGACTACCGGTAGTAATAATAAAGCCCACGTGCAGCACCTGTGGTAGTCTTAGGGCTAATAGATTCGTTTGAGTATTGTTGATGTAAGCCTAAATAGTTGGGTTTTCTAAATACTATTTACACATATTAAATTTTTTATCAACAAGAACGCTGCAAACTTTCCTCAATTTGCTAGTTATTCCAGCTCTTGCAAAACCCCATGACTTCGTTATTTCAACCATCTTGTTTAAGGCTATTTCTAAAGGAAGACAGACAACAGATAAAGCAAATACTTTTCTTATTTAGCTTGAGCAGCGTTTGTTGTACTCAGCTTTCATAGACCAGCGTGACTGAAACACATTCAGTACTGAAAGGCATTGTGCAGCCAATGATGACGAGTGAACTTGCAGCATATGAGAAATGTTTTTTGCGTTTTTCTTAAATGCCAACTTTTTCAACTTAAAAGTTGGCGTTATTACAGGTATCTACAGGGGGTCCTGGCAGCGTTAAGTTTAAACAAAAATTGACAAAAAATATCAAAAATTTATAATTTTTAAATTGTTGTGTTACATTAAAAAAAACAGTCTGCAGAAGAAAAAATTGTAAAACCGGTCTGCGGAAGCAAAAAAATTTTCAAAACCAGTCAGCGAAAGGAAAAAATTGTAGAAAACCGCTTCACTTTATCTGAGAATTTAAGAAACTTTGGGGTGGGTGTTGTGTTATGTCCATGACCTTAGAATAGCTTCATGGACACGGGCGTCGGAAGGGGGTGCAGAGGGGGACAATCCCCCGGATTTTGAAATTTTCAGCAAAAAAGCGTTTTTCCTAGTTTTGAGTGGGAAAAATCAAATTTCCCCAATTTTTGCTCTCCCCCGGAAAAATTTAGGAAAAATCCCCTAGTGCCCCCCCTGGAAAAAATCCTTGCGACGCCCATGTTCATGGATATAATATCCTTAAAATCGCTGCATTTAAAAAAGTATTGATTGAGATGAAATGGATCAAGTAATTTTGGAGAGGATATGTCACCATACCCGCACAATTAGTGGTTCAGTGCGAAAACATATTTTGGGGAATTCCAACTTTTTGTTATTTACTTTTCGTATATGAAAACATACATTGGAATTGGCCTATAACGACTTCCGCTATACCAGGGGTCTCAAACACGCGGCCCGCGGCCTGCATGTGGCCTGCGAGGGCATTTCTTGCGGCCCGCGATGCTTTTCAGGAATTTTCAAATGTTTAGCACGTACGTTGCCAAGTGCCTTGAAAAAAGATGCCGCGAAATAAATGAAACAAAACTGAATGATACCCAGTGCGGTTTTTATCCTGTGGCCATAGTACTACAGATCAAAATTTCACTCTCCAGCAATTTGTTGAGAAATCTTAGGAGTATTCCAATAACTTTTACACATGTTTTGTTGACCTCGAGAAAGCATACGACCGGGTTCCTCGTGAAAAGCTTTGGGGAGTGTTGCAGGAGTACGGTGTTGACGGCCGCCTGTTACTGGCCGTCAAGTTACTGTGTTCCTGCTCAGACGTTTGTGTCCGCGTCGAGAGAGTCAAATCACGACAATTCACGGTTGGTATTGGACTCCGACAAGGATGCCTGCTTTTCTCTTCATAGTCTACAACAGTGGTAGCTAAACTACTGCCCGCGAGCCGCATCCGGCCAGCCGACCAGTTTAATCCGACCCGCCAAATACCTTGCAAATTTTTTTCAAGTGCCACGTTTCCGACTGTCGACAGCAGTGCAACAGCATTAACTGCTGCCTCTCACGTAAATCGTACTGTATCCGGCCTGCCAGTGGCCAGGCAGTGGCGAATTCGGCCCTCGGGTCACAACGTTTGGCCACCCCTGCAAGGGGCTAACGAGGTTAGATGGCGCCCGGGGCAAGAAACAAGTTTGGCGCCCCAGTGTTCGAACCTGAGGTCTTTCGGAAGCAAATGTGCTGCGTTGAAGAAAGTACTTTTGGCAATGTTGGGACTTTTCGGCGCCCCCCGCAGTCATTCGGCGCCCCCGCAGTGATTTGACGCTCCCACCGTGATTTGATTTGGGGCCCGGCGAATTGTGCCCCCCTCGTTACGCCGCAGCACCCCTGATCTACATGAATTGGATAGACAGTCACAGCCGAGTCGAGGAGGGTGTCACAGTTTGGAACTGCAGGATCAACCGTTTCCTTTTTTCAGACGATTTCGTACTGCTAGCATCTTCTCAACAGGGTCTTCAGCATGCACTCGATCAGTTTTTCGCTGCGTGCGACCAAGCCAGAATGAAAATTAACACTAAAAATACCGAGGTATTATGTCTCTCTACAAACCAAAGGCAGTGTATGTTGGAAGTGAGCGGAATACACTGCAGCAGGTGGAGAAATTCAAGTACATAGTGGTGGTATTTACGAGTTACGGAAGGAAGAGCGATGAGGCTGATGGATTGCTAAAAATAACGCAGTTCTTCATGAACGTTATCGCTCTGTGGCCACAAAAGGAGAGTCCAGCACCACAAAGCTGTAAGTTTTTAAATCAGTCTTTGTTCCGATCCTTACCTATGATTTTGAATCTTGGGTAATGACCGAAACAATATCTCAAGTGCAAGTGGCAGAGAGGCATTTTTGCGATGAGCCCATGGTGTGAAAGTGCACAGCTGTGAAATTCGCAGAGCCCTGAATGTGGAACCACATCTCCTCGGAATTGAGAGAGCAAAGATATCAACATATCTGTTTCGGCCATGTGTCCAGAATTCCCCTACGAAAGATTGGCGAGGCTAGTCTGTCTGGCTAAACCCACGGAAAAGCGGTTCAGAGGTCATCCAAGGCCTAGGTTTGGTAACTACATCTCCGACCTTGCTTGGTCTCGTCTTGGTGTGGAGCAGGTAGAACTATCTGAAATTGCTGCTGACCGTGAGGAATTCCAAGTCCTCCTAGGGCTGCTGCCGCCGCAACCCTCACAAGAGGAAAAGCGGGCATGAAAATGAATGGAATGGATAACATTTACGTTATTTAGTTTATTCACCGATGTTTAAAAGTGCTCGCTTAGCGAGTAAATAAGTTCTTTAGACGGTTAGAAATGATTAATACGAACGCAGAGACGGCTAGAAATGATTTGTCTATAATTCATGATACCTTTCGCAGGAAATAAAGATGCAAAAGCTCTTTCTAGACAGTTCACACACCGCCGTTGCTGCGTCAGCATTGTATTCTGTGTTGGTTGACACTTGGCAGTATCTCATAAACATAACTCGAACTCATTGGCGGCCGTACGTCATATAAATAAAAGCAATGCGGCCGGCAATAGCGAAAGGTTGTACACCCCTGGCCATTAACGACGCTTTTTTTCGGTACCGACAAAATTCCCATCTTTTACAAGCATTCTAGTTCGGCTTTATCGTCGCTTCCCCCTATATCAAGGGTGGGCAATTACCGCCCCGCGGAAGCATTCAGGAAAATTAACCAAATCTGAAATTTCCTCCCAAATTAGCCTCAAATCTAAACCTACACTTGCTTCTCTATCCATTAGATTCTTCTGATGATGATCAGAAGGCACGGCCCTCCGCTAAACGCGGCCTTTGTCACAGTGGCCCCTTAGCGAAATTCATTGCCCACCACTGCCCTATAGCGTCACTTTTCGTCGGCCCCGCAGAATATTTTGTTCGTTTATAACGACAGTTGCAAGTTTTCTTTGCAGTTTGAAGTGTAAGCTCGGCTGTGAAGTCGCCACGCAAACATTTTTATCACCGAAAAGTAACGCAGTTAATGCGGGGAATCGTTGAGCCGTGGGTGTGACGTAACAATGACATCAGAGATTCGAAGGAAATCGTTACATGTTTTACTGTAATAGGAATTATTGCGACTGTAGTCAATTTCACCAGGACTTCGCGGAGCAGTGAGTAGAATGTCGAATAAAACAGGCGGTGTCCCACTGTGAAAAAATTCTCCAACAAAAATTCACATGTGCAGGATAAAGCTGTCTCAAGAACAATCCAAACGAAATTTTGCAAGAACGTTGCCTGTACCACTGTATTGCATGTAAATACAACTGCCAGTGTTTTCAAATTCTTGTTTGGGTTTCTCTCATCAGAGTATTGTGCGAAAACACGATACAATAAGCAGCATCCCTAATCAAAGAACTTTTAACCCTTGCCAGGCTCTGGCCTGAACTAAAACGCCATTTTAGGAATGATTTACTGTAGTTCGGCTGTAAGGTCATTTCACCTATAACGACTTTTTCTCTCCGGGCCCTTGAAGTGACGTCATAGGGCAGGGGTGGGCAAACATTTTCTACGGAGGGTCACATTGACGATTTCATTGCTACCGAGGGCCGCATGCTCGTATTACATATATCACATCTATGATCGCATTGAAAACTTTAGAAAAGTTTCACATGAGCTACCACAAAATGAAGGTAACAATAGTCAATCCCGGTTGAGTAAAAATGCGTTTTCGTATGAAACGTGTGGAAAAAATCTTGATAATTCTAATCTAATCGATAAAATTACTTTAGCATAGACTCCGAACATATATCTATGTGCGTGTGACTGCCCTGCGGACCGCACAAAGTGCCCTCGTTGACGTATAAATCAGGGAAGACTGAACGACATTTCATGTCTGCAGCAAAACGAAATGTAATTGCAGTGTGTGTGATTGAAAACAGAAAGACATATCACGTCTTGTGGATTACTCAAAACAATTTTTATTCATCACATTGCCGCGAGTGCCTCTTGACTGTTCCGGCTGACTTGCTGCGCTGGAGCTAAGCTGTCCATCGGATGCGGGGAAAGAGGTGAAGAAACTTATCTTGAAAAAAAATGCGACCAAGTTATACGTTGTGGAAGTTTGTTCATGACGCGCCTCAGCAGTTAATTCAGATCACACACACACATCCATTTTATAGACAAAAGCTCAATGTATTCGAAATTCTTGACAAACAGAACGTAAAACGCTGCGAACGCACCGTGCTGGGTTTTGACACAAACAAAGAACAAGTAACAATCACGCGTAAAGGGAAGTAAACAAATGCATGGGAAGAGAACTGCCTGCTATTTCAGGTCGCCACATTCTCTTCAAACATTGACAAGTGCACCAGACGGGCATTTCTCCTGCTAGAGTACGGCGAAAAAAAATTACAAGGAACAGCAAATCAGGGCGAATCACAAAAAAATTATGAAATGCACTGGTGTAAAATAAGTGGGCTGACACATCAATGCGTAAAAAAAACTCGTTTTGCACGTGAAACTGATGCACGAAATTTATTTTCATTCAAGAAAAACGAAAAGGTAACGAAACAAAGCGGCAACCGCATTTGCTTCTGAATCGACAGATCGCCATATTTATGTAGTTCTGCAGTACGTTCGAGATGTTTCATTCAGCTTAGCTACTGCTGCCAACGTGCCTGGAGATTGTATTGCTATGGAGCGCCACATTCTGTTTGCGAGAATCGATATATTTCGTGGTTTGCCACGAAAAAAGGTCGAATGCATTCCGCGCGTATTACACCCAATCCGCGTTTCTGATCTCCGGCCGTTGCGTTTTACTAACAAATGCCGAACAATGTTTCTGAACCCACTGCGATTATCCGCTCGAATTGAAGGAATAACCAGCGTGAAGCCGAATCCAGACGAAGCGACTGGCCAATGCTGTTGCGTTGTTGTGAACGCACGATTGGCAACGATCGCGAAGCTGCGCGAGAGACTGAGAATGACGCGGGCGGCTTGATCGAAATCCGCGACACTCTCCACAAACATAATAATCATCGTGCGAGTTCACAACGTTTCACAGGAACAGGTGCTACAGCGACACCCAAACACACGGCGGTTGATAGATTTTCACTGTTACATATCACAGCTAATTCGCGAAACTGAACTGACATGTGCTTTCAGAATAAGAAAAATTCGCGACACAAACGTGACTCCATTGAAGCATGTCCGCGACTAACGCAAGTATTAACCGGTTCAATGTAGAAAAACGTCTTGTGTCCATCAAGAAATGCGCTCCTAAACCAGCAGCCATTTCTGTGGGCAATTGGCTCAGCGTTAGTCAACAGCAGGTTTGCCATCGTTATTATTCTGGAAATAGTCAAAAGGTAAAGTTGTTGCGCTGCATTCCTGTTTCACGGGCGGTCATGCAAAATAAAGCCACGTATTGGAAAGTCCAAACAATGCAAAATAAATTTCACGCCGCAAGTTCGAAACAAGTGTTTTGCGATTTTGCACAGAGCATTCAAGCACTGGACCGTGAGCAAACACCGACCGAGAACAGCGTTTACAAAACTTATCAACGCTTGACAAATGTGGGCGCAGCAATTTGGCAGGTGTTGAATGTCGACAAGTGGTCTTCAGTGAAATACCACGGTATCACGTTGCAAATGTGGTCTTTGCAACGTAAATAAATAACACGATTCCTGCACAGCCATCTTGCGAAAGACGGCGAAATAAAACATGTGAAGGCGCATACGATATAGTCGCAAAGCACTAATTTGTTGAAGGGTACTGGACATTTATTTTTTATCTCAATTCAATTCCATTTTTTAAAACTCCATAACCGTGTTGGACATTTATTTTTTTATTTTAATTCAAACACGGTAAAATGAACTCTGAAAAAACCCACACGGTAAAAGAAGCAAAATAACGCTTCACTGCAGCAGAACGTGACTTTCGAAGGCACATCCGGGAACAAAGTCTTGTCACTGAGTAAGACGGTCTTCTCCGACTCTTTTTTTCATCCCAGTAAGGGCATAACGAGTGATCTAATTCTAAGGGGACTAACTCCACTCATTCTTTCCTTAAAAGCGCCGCAGTGGTGGCGAGTCATTGGCAGCAAGAAAATGTTGAAGCGCGCAATCATGCAAAGTTTTAATAGATTCCAACCAAACGGTAAAAGCACGTCAACACACGGGCTTTTTACGACGAGAAATCTTAAAAGTTTAATGAAGCAAAGTTCGAACCATAACAATCAATACGCAGTTTAGTGAAAATCAATTAATTCAGCTACATGTGTCAACCACTTCGCAGGGCATTGACATTTCGTTTAGCTGCCAATTTGACAGTTTTAGCTTCCAGAGGAAACTTACACATTCGTTAAAAAAAAACGACAAACTTCATCAAACAAAATTACTTTCATCAAATACATTTTTCTTTCAATGTGGTCTTCCTGAAATCGTGTGCTAGTTCCTAAAAACTGTTTTGAATAACACGAACAAAAATGTAAGTTGAAACACAGCGGACAACCTTCACCACTCAACACGTTTACCGTGAGTTAAGGGGTTGTTTTTGACAATGGATAAACTTAATGTTTGTGAAAACTGATTGGATTTCCTTTACAGCAGGCTTGCACAACTCAGAAAGCTCGAAGGGCCAAATGATCAGTATAAATTTGCCGCGGGCCGCAAAAATCATATTTCATTTCCGTGTACAGATTTCACTGTACATTAGTACGGAAGAAATTGTGAAACGACAATTGTTTATTCGAGGTCGAGCTTTTGCAACATTTCTGGAATTTGAGAAAGCTTTCGCGGGTTGCAAGAAAAGCTTTCGCCGGCTGCATGCGGCGCAGTTTACAGCATTGCTTTACACATAGTTACTGTCTCTAAGCAAACTGTTTCATTCGGTTTGGATGGTTGATTTCGCTGCCAATCTGATTCAGTCGTAGTCTCCACAAGAAAACTAAACATTTTTTTACAAAAACAATACAAACCTTATGAGAAACAACAACTACCAGTAAACACATTTACGTTTTTGAGATGGTCTGGCTTATTGCGAAAACTGGTTTTCAAGCAATCGAGTTTGGAAAGGTATGCACAAAAAATAAGCATTCAAACACAGTGAACATCATTCACAATTTCAAACGCGAGTTAAGGGTCTGTTTTTGATCTTGACGATTGTGTGAAGTTATTGGTTGCATTTCCTTCACAACACTGATTTCGATGACTGTCTCTGAGCTAACCGGGTGATGGTGCTAGCATAAAACAACGTGTCCGAACTTTGTATGATGCAGCGATGTCGCTGGAAAGCTACATGCGTTCTAACTGTGACATTCATCAATAAACATTTCAATACGCGAACAAAAATGTAAAAATAGGGACAATATCTTCATGCTATCATACCATGGTGACTGCTGAAAACAAGTGTAGATTTACTTTTCATCAGGCTGAAAGCTGCAAGCAGGAGCGTAGCCAAGGGGTCATGACCCCAATTGAAATGAATCGTTGTAACATTTTCCATTTACATAAGAAGGGTTGAAGGTGTGGAGAGTGCTGTTAGGCGAGCTGCGAAGTTCGCACAGTGCTGCGCAATGTTCCCTCCAAGCTGCGCAAATGCACAGTACTGTGAGACCATTTGCGCAGTGAAATATCATTCTCGAGCAATTGCAACAATCCAAAATTCGCATGTATATCACACAGTGCTTGGGACGCTTCACTCATTGCGCGTCTGCATGGTTGCGCAGTCGCATGCGCACCGAAGCTTCGTCGCGACATCACACCTGCCACAGAAAACGACGCCAAGGAGCATCTTCACTTAGTCAGTGTGGACTGGATGGTGTACTTTCCCAGTTGCAGCTTAAACTAGTAAGCCTTGCGAAATGCAAGCTTACGAGTTTGTTAAATTGTCGACCTGCCCGCGACTGATCCCTGCCGGATACAAGGCCTTGACTCATTTCTGCGATTCAATGCAAACTGATTCTTACGCTTTGGGTGAGTGATGACCCACGAGGCGGTTCATGGAAAGTCGGCTGGGTAAAACAATAATCTTTATACAACGTAGGATATAGCCTTTACGCACAATGTAATGCGTAATTTCATAATAGAAAAGTTATTTGGCCACCACCGAGGTGTGATTGTTGCATTAATCATGTGGTATTAACGCTACCGGCCAACACCTAACACAACATGTGTATCTATATCAGAAACACGTATTTGGCGATTTTTATATTGTTACATCACAAACGGGACATGGTCGTGATGAATAAGCAGGGTTCCCACACATTTTTTAAAATCATTTTCCATACTTTTTCAATTCCTTTTCAATACTAAAATAAAAAAGTTCACTACCATTACTTCTCTTCATTTTTTGAAATTCTTTATCATGAAATTCAATTTTGCCCATTGCATAAATAAAGAAGTGCTTTGCCTTCAGTAAAATTCTGCTCTGATACTTCAAATTTCTTTTCCATCTAGGATTTCCGAACTTTTTCAATACCAAATGCGTATTTTGGCCAATTTCAATACTTTTTCAAGGTCTTGAAAACCGATTTTGAAATTCAATTCTTTTTCAATACTTTCAATACTGCGTGGGAACCCTGAATAAGACACATCCACATTGTCATGGTGCGAACTGTTCTGCATGTAGAGAGTAAAGTTAATTGAGGTTACTTCAAAAAAACTCTTTTAATCACGTACTGTACCATACTCATTTTCCTTTAGACCAAACCGGCGGTAAGCAACTTCTTTGGCGAGGCTTTGATTACAAGGGTAGGTGGGTTCTTTTCTGCTAGCGATGATTGATTTGTTTCAGCGTGTAGTACCAACCTAGACACTAGCGGCAGATTTTTATTCATTACATTACTCACACAAAATCAGGAATGTGTCGACAACGTCGACTTCAAGGCGGCAGCAGGGTGTAGGAAATGTCCTGATCTTGTGAGAGATGCGATTTTGGAGGCATTCGCAAAATGATTGTGTCACAGTTGAATGCGTCACCAACGTGATCTAACTCTGCCCGACTGTTTATCCCTCAAAGAAAAATGCCTGGCTACGCCACTGCTTAAAAGCACAACAATCTTTTGGCGCTTACTCCAATCACCTCATGTAAAGCGTTTTACACGTTCCAAGCAATTCGATTGTGACGTTGCGCACTCACACCAGCATTTCAACTCCATTTTCCATGTGTTTCTAGATTTCGTGACGCACTGGACAATGAAACTTCTCCGAACCAGAGACACCGCATCGTCAAATCAAACTTTTCTATCTATGTCCGTCAACAAGAGCAGTCGTAGAAAAGTCGATAATGTGCGTTCTGCATTATAAAACGATTTGCTCTACAACATTGTGAGAAACAAATCCTCACAACCCTGGAATATTTTCACGTATCTTCAAAACAACTCGCACAAGCACAAACATTTCCTAAATAACAGCTCGATTAACGACACGTATAAAACTCACTGAGTAAATGTTGCGACGTCATCAACTGACATAACTTCTAGGTGGACCACCTGCGCTCAAATAAAGTGCGGGGCGGGAAATTTGTTGAAAACGTCAGTTTGCTTCCAACAATAAGACCGCGCAATCACCAGCAGGCCAGCAATAATCGGTGTCTTGTGTGGCACAAAACTTCAAACCCTAATGCATCGCAAAATAAGATCTGTCCAGTGACGAAAGGCAATTAACGCATTGCCAGTCGGGCTACAGCTGATACAACAGAGGGCCGTGCAAATGAAAGGGGGGGTACGATCGCACAGTATGTTTGCAAAAAGCTTAAAGTCGCGTTTTCGCAGAATTCACTCAAAATCATATATTCCAATTAATATATTCACCAATACTGAAAAAAGTTATGTTCCCAATAAAAGGAACAGTGAATAGCAACATGTAACTTGAGCTACAGTCTCGGGCTAATGAACTTCCCAGAAGCAGCCAACAAGCTTCGAAACTCACTACATCATTCATTTACCCATGCAGAACATGTCAATAGTCATTTGTTTCCAGCAATCTCTCTGTCGTTTTAGTTTCAGTTCGCTAACATTCCTACCTTTGCACCACCGAGAGGTTGAACGACTCCCTTCAGTCACAGAACCAACGGAGAGTAACTCACCTCGAGCTACTCCGGCTTTCAAGGACGCTGGACATGGAAAAGTGGACAGTATATTAAAACCAGCATTAACCGACTGGACGGAATGCGCGTACCTGCCAACCACGACGGAACAGACGGTTTCCGATCGCTGGATAAAGTCCATAGTGGAGTCTCGAAGCTTCTTGGGTTTCGCAATGGCGTCTGATGAGCTTTCATTCGTCGAGGACTTACGCCGATGCCTTTTTATGTTTCTACGAGTTTTAGTCCGTTTCACTCGACTTGTATCAGTTTGGAAATGTTCATCGCGTGCAGCAGACGACGACAGCATATTTGAAGTTTTTGCATTGCCGCTGCGTTTAACCAGCAGAGCGTCTCTGTTAGACGCCAATGCAATCCGTTGGCAAACTTTAGTGTCAACATTCCTGGTGATTTTTCGCAAGTAGATTTCATCTCGTCTATTATTTGACGCTTTGTGCGCAGTTTTCGACCTCCTGGCAGCAACTTTCCGCCTGGGTTGCAACTTCTTTTCATCAACGATATTGTTCAGAGATGAGCTTGCAATGCAATGTTTTTCAGCGGAGTAGGGAAGCTCGGCGCGGTTCGTTATTTTGCGGAGTGAAGCAGAAGAAAATGACTGCTCAGCCTCCTGTGCGGGTAATGTTGGAAAGGCAACTTGTGATTGTCGCATCGACATATCATCATGGAGCCCGACTTCCTGAGACAGCGAAAAGTCGTCAGCTTTTCTTTCATGTGTCGACCTCACTTCATTCTCAATTCGCAGGTTCTGAAAGGAAGTACCACCACTGATGAATGGAAAAGAACAACCTCTCGTTCCATTCACTTGGCAGCTACTGAAACCACTTGGCGCCGAATTGCTCACGTTTTTATTCGGCGAAAATCTCTCTTCATCGCTTGAGTTGAACGACTTCAGCGACAGACGGACAGATGAAAACGGGCGAGGAATCGACGGTGATTTTTGTCCAGTCCAATGCGAAACAACGTTTTTCGCAGTTTTGCCTCGAAACATAAACGTAGCTTCTCTGATGCGGACGTCGCCGGAAACGCGTTTCAACTTGCTTTGATTCGGATTCAGTGCAGATTTTCCGCAAACGCTTTTTGGGATCAGTGGCTTGTGTGGAAATGGAGCAGACACGAATGACTTCGATACCACCATCGCATTGTTGACCGCATTTGTCTTTTTCTGCTCGCACGCACGCTTTGCTGGAAGGGTAAATTTTGGCTTGTTCAAGACGAAGCGGGTGCTTTTCTGGGTTTTCGTAAGCGCTGCGGAATCACTGGACGTTTCGTCATCACTGCTACAGGATTCGTCGCTATCACTTGTTTCGTCGCCACTGCAATCCGTATCAGTGACGTCATCGCTGCTGACGACATCCATCAGGCTAGTTATCGCGTCAGTTTCTGCCATCACGGGAGTGTCACGATAACTGCCTCCTTTCGACGAAAGAGTAGAGTCGCCAGTCGAATGCAAAGTGGAGTCGCTGCCCTCCGCAGCTGACGTGATTGACTTTCTTTCAGTCACATCCCTTTCGTTGCTCGGGCTCACTGGATCAGCAAGCGGCGGCGTGGATCCAACTGCACGGTTACGCTCGTTTAAATTTATGTTCGTCTTTTCGCAATCATATTCACAGTTCACTTCTGAAGATTCATTGCCATCATAGTTTTTGGCGGGCTTCTTTTCAATCTTTTCGCTTTCGTGCGCAATTGATTTCGTTGAAGCCACAGCAGCACCGCGCTGGACTCCATTTTGTGTGCTCTCCACTGCGGAACGAGACGACGCCATTTTGCTTGAAACGCAGATCTTGTCGGAATCATCAGATGCTGTTTTATCAATGGATTGCACAAATTTACGACAAAACGCTTTTTTGAAATGAAACTGTGCACCAGAGGATGTTTCTAATTTTTTCTGTTTTGCGTCTTCTTTCGTGCAGTGTTTGCCCGATGAGTCAGTATTTTGTTTGACAGGTTGCAACGCAGAAGACAAGTCAGTCACACTTTCATTTCTTTTCGATCGTGCACCATCAGATACGTTTGTATCAGTCGCTTCCTGCACCGAAAATACCGTCATGTTTTTGCGCGAAGGACCTGTTGTTGGACGAGAATCCGTCTGAAGGTTCGAATAATCGCACTGGTGCATTCCACTGGCTTCTGTCGTTTGTGAGAATGCATTGCGTAAGCCAAGCAAAGCTTCGGCGGCGTCCGATTCGCTGAACTTATCCTTAGCTACTCTGCTGCACGGTGAAACAGGACTTGAACTTGGTTGCGAAATGATGTTCGTCGATGATTCGAACTCTACGCTGCGATGGAGTCGATGGCGGCGTTTCTCACATCGCCCACCATTTTGGAGAGAAAGCATTAAACTTGGTTCGTTGCAATCAGTGAGATTTACACTTCCTTCAACTGGAAAAGGACTCGGAAAACGTCCATCACTGACACACGAGCATTTTTTAACAACTTCATTGATTTCCGAATGCCATCTTTTTCGCTTCCAGCCGCCATTTTGTTTCAATTGTGCTTCAGCGTCGACGTTTTCCGAAGCTGGTGTTGACGAACACGCGTCGGGGAATTCCCGTCTGTTTTCTCTGTCAAGTTTCGAAGCAGCATCTTGGTTACTCGAACCACTGTCTCGTGGAAAGTGTAAATGCGACCTTGGAAACAAGCAACCTGATGTCGAAACTTCCGTAACTTGTGGCACTCTAATCGTCGTCTCAGTATACGGCGTTCCGGCTGAAGTAAACGTCGCTTTTATGGGTGGTTTATCCTGCAGAGTTGAGGATTGAACAATTCTTTGCCCGCCTGAGCCGGATGTAATGGGAAAGAAAGAACTGCTCGAGTTGCTGCGGCAGCACAACGAAAGGTGGGTGTTGACCACACAAGATGCATCGCCAGTGGTTGGGAAGCCTCGAAACGAAGGAGAATTTGAACGAGAATCTTCCCTTGTGCTCAAGCTTCTAGTGTCCCGTCTAGAAACATCTGGTGAGCTGACACTGTTATTTTCAGCGTCGCTGGATTCACTGAAACAGATCAGAGGGAAGTCCGGTGAAACAGAACAACGATCGTTTCTCTGTGGAACCACGTGGGAAACGTAATGCGCTTCGCAGTTCCATGGTATTGCACCGTCCTGGAGACGTTCGTAACGGATCGCCATTTTTCTTTAAACGCTTTTCACAACAGCAACACCAAACAGCTCACAACTTCAAACTATCAGTGTCAGTTTATCACATTCACTCCAAAAACCTAAAAGCTACATGTTTCCTGTGAACTGCAAACTGTTTTTTATTTAAGTTTTATGTCGAAAAAATCATAGTCGATCTGTCACACGAAATGATCATAAATTTAATTCTTATGTCCTTCGTCAGGATACAAGTATGACTTGTTTCCTGAGACTTTCCAACGTTTCATATTCACTGTTTTTTTTCAGGTAACAAACACATGAAGAGGTTGAGTTTGATTGTAAAATACGTTTCACATTAGTCAATGAATGCACGTTTTGCGGCCGTATAATGTATTTTCACGGTTTGCTGCCTTTTAAAGTATGGAATTCAAATTGAAATCGCGGTTGGCTGGCGTATAAAGTACGGAATTCAAGGCGCGAAAGGGAACGCGTTGTAGTTCCAATAATCTCGCAATGATATCTTTTGTTTCAAGGTTGTTACAACAATTTTCCTGGTTTTGCTATAACCACAAACCAATCACACTTTGCAAAACCCAACTTCTCTGGAGAGAAACGCAGAAGAGGACACGGTTATTGTATACTGTTCACGAATTGTACAGGTCATGACCTTGTAATATGCATTAAATCTTCACAACGAGGTGCCATTTGCGACGAAGTAGAAACCACAGTTCTCTATTACCAGATGCGACAACCGTGACGTAACGCGCAAATCTTCCGAGCAAACCACAATCGCACGGATAGAACACGCAGAACACATTGATGGCTGGCCTGGTGGGCAGCAACAGGAAAAACAAAGTTTTACACTGCGTCCTTGTCCAAACTACCACCACTGTTGACTGCCATCGCCACTATTATAAATCATTGCGAACTACCCGTTTTCACCACAAACGATTTCTACCGTTTTTTGTATACGGTTTTTACATAAGATTTCTGGGTAAAAGATCGCGACAAAAATCATCAAAAAAAACTGTTGTGCGGAAATTGATTTTGAACATTCCAACCTTTGTAACAACCACTTTTCCACGAACTTAACGTCAACTTTCCTTTCTTTTGCAAACATGCCACCAACATCTGTTCATGGTTCAAATTCAATCAACACAATTTGCATTTATCGCTCACTGTTGTGTTTGTACAAAAATTGCAGGCATTTTTTTCTACAGATCCAGAAAATATTAGAAATTTTACAAAAGTTGTCGAGAAACAGAAGTTTAAAAAATTTTTAGCTGCTAATTCTCCAAGTGCCCATCGTACACACAACACGAACTGAAATTCGTTTGGCCAGGCACCATCGCCTCAACTCGATTTCTTAGCGATGCCAAATGTCCGTCTCAGCGCGGCTGGCGTGCGTGTGCATGATCACGAGCGACACAACGCGTGTTGCTCAAGAGAAAGAAAGCTGAAGAGCAGGCAGGGTTCGCTCATAAGCTGGCACCTCGCGCACTTCTCTTCAAACAGACCGGCGAACGCGACAGCACGTAGACTTCGCTAGTGCAGGATAAACAACAACATTCAGTCATCCGGTGCAATCAAACGTAACGGAAAGCTTAAGTCGGTCACGTGATGTACGGTAAAGGCGATTGGCTTAAAGGTCAACAGTGGAATCAAAAACTGTTTACACCCGAAAAAGACCAAAGGAAGCCGTGCCAATGTACATCGCCTAAAACGAGCCGCTTCTGATCGATTTGGTCAAGCGTAGCGAGTGTTTGATCAAAACGTTACCCACATGCTTCTTTTACTTGTCAGCATCCAATTAAAATCGTGCATTTCATGGTTGGAACGCCGATCTGCTGAAGTGGTCATTTGCCGAAATCACCTCCCAGCCCGCAGACGGCAACTTGTGTTAAACGCCGTGACAAACACCGCGATGTTGAAAATAACATGGCGCTGAATATGCAAGCAGCGTTTTGGTGGCTTTCTTCTTTCTCAGCTGGCAAACCACTGTGTGGTCTGAGGGCTTCGATTCAGCTCAAAACATTTTGCAACTGGATATACCAGCGTGCGCCTGATTTATTTACTTTGTAAAACCAGTAGAATTTTACCTTAAGTGCAGTACAGCAACTGCTTATAGCTTTACAAAGCTTCAAATTCAAATTAGAAAGATTTGGCCTGTTACAAATCAATGCAAAAAATTACTTAAATGTTAGGTTAGTACTAAAAATAAAATCAGGTCCGTATGAAAAAAAAGCCACTTAATTTAATCAACGCAAGCGTGGTCATCATTCGGAAACTGATCGAACGAGTGGACAAGTCCTGATTGTTTGATCGTCGGCCTAAAGCCCGGAGTTTATCGACCCCTGACATTTACATCAGGTAAATAAAAGCAGGTCCGGGTATTGTCAGTGTCCGGCCCGGTCTACAAGAGACAAAGGACATAATGGGTGCCTTCGCTCATTGGTATTGCACAGACTGCATTGCGTAAGAGTGGCTTTTTAGGTAAAGCTTATTACCGCATGCATTCAGTGCAGGAGTCGTGATTTAGTTGCATTTTTCATAGTTCAACGAAGAAACACTGCAAACTTAGGGTGATTGCTTGTTGTTAAAATCTACCACCACGGACTAAACACCTTCGTAAAACAACAGACGATTTCCCACCAGGGTAGAAATTTGCATTTGATTCCTTCTCATCAACGGTGAAATCGACTCGACCCAGAGCAACATATTGAGCTCGCGTTTGTTCCAGTTCGACTGCCGAGAAAGTGCGTCAAATAAACTGTACATCCACCGCAGTAGTCACGACAATGTGTTTTCGAATAACAATCTGTCGTAAATACAACAGTACAGAAACGAATCGAATTTATTTGACAAACCAGAAGTATGTGTTATTAAATAAGATTAATCGGGTGCATTTTGGAAGCCTTGATTTACTGCGCAATGCGATTCGCACGCGAAGTGTTTGTATGAAAAGACGAACAGATATCTCCGGTCCACGAATGCCTTCTCCTAATTAAATATTTCATTGAACTAGTACGAAAGATTAAGCGACGTGGTCTAACATTTATCGAACAAGGCGTTTTCAGAATTGTAGTGTCATTCGCTTTTCCTTCACGGAACAACGTAGACTGCCGTGATACACAAAGGAAGACCTTCATCCTTTTGTTTTCAGAAATTAAAAACTCTAGGTTTCCTACAAGCTTTCGAGGAATCAGTCGACAGGGCTCTGCTTTCTTTTTTTTGCGATGATTCAAACTTGCACATATCAATATATTCAAGTAACTGGTCTCCACAAAGGCGATGGGTGTGAATCTATCAGCAAATTTTTTAAATAGGAAATCGTTTTCACCTTACACTATGCATCCTCACTGCTAAAATCGTTTCATATAAAACTCGTTTGTGCATTCTGGCGTCTGCATCAAATATCTTTTGTAATGCGAGAGCCGTCCACATTTCTGACCATTATTGTAAAAACGTGTGATTGGCAAGCAGAGCCAGGCCGCGGTTGAGGCGGTCTGACAAACGAGCACATGTAAGCATGTGGTGCAGATAAATGGCACTGGCGAAAGCCGCAAAAATCGACCATCTACCAGTCTGCAGGCTTGTGTTGATCAAAACTGCATTCGCTGACACGGGCAGCATTAGTGCAGCTTGCTGTTCGGTGAAATTGAAAGCTTTGGTTGATGGAAGCTGTTCAGTGTTCAAAGCTGCTGTTCATCAACGCTGATTAATGATCGACTGTCTCATTTTTTCGCATGCGGATCTAACTGATGTCTAGTTCAACTTCATATTGTCTGCAGCGAGCGCATCACAATCACCGCTTCAGTCGAAAAAGCAATGTGTGATGGCTACGCTACGACCGCGCAAAGATTTGCAATGATCTAGAACGAATGGGATCAGTTAAATCTCTGCAGGCCAAGGGCAAGAGCTGAAGCTGCCTTCGTTGGAATATGTAACGTCTCAGAATTAAACTTTTTTCACATTTCAGGTCAACATCAAGAACAATCTTCTCATAACTGAACTCAGAATGGCACTTGACTGTTTTAAATAATTGCTTTTGTCGTTATTTTACATCTTGATGGCAAAATGCCACTTCAATCAACAGCAGAGGTTGGTACTACAGGTAGTTGTGACGTTATCCCAATAACCAAAACATTTCATTTTCAGATGAGCGTATTTTTAAAAGCAAGGGATCCATTCCATAGGTGTAGCCAGGGGGGCATGCCCCCCAAAAAAGGTTTGGACTGGCTACGCCACTGAATTTCATTCTTGTTGACACTCTGAAACTCTGCTCAGCTACGTGCAACCCTTAAGAGTTACTTGTCTACCTTGTCCAACTTTTGCTTATTTATGTTCACCACAAGAGAACTCAAACTGAGTTTCGTTAGGACAAAGGATTCCAGGATTTGAAAACGGGTTCATTTTAATCTTAACGATAATTTCTTTGCGTACCTTTCCTTTGTACCCTGTCCAGTTGGGTTTCATTAGGAAAAGGATTCGGGGGTTTGGAACCGCGGACATTATAAGTGAGCTTCAATGGACTTGAACGGCCAAAAACATTTCCTATTTTGATTTATCAGCACACTACATCCATGAAGGCTGCATTAAATATTGTTGTAGACCAGTGGTTTTCAACCCTTTTCATGCAACGGCCCATTTTGCAATTGCGAATTGCAACGCGATTTAACCTAACGACTCCCTTACGAAAATTTCCAGTCAGGCATCAGCAGTGCAGTTGTGTTTGCACAATAGAAATTCACAACGACTAAAAAATAACGTACTATATAACTATGTCGAACAAAGACTCATTTTAAATTCATGTACATGACAGCATCAATGAGAAAGACCCGTGCCGTATACAAATCACTCCACTGCACAACTCATTGAAAATTAAAACTAGAATAACTCCCACGTTAGGTACCCGCATTCAAATGTCTAATTTACAAACATTACGTCACAGAGTCATTTGTGCGTTGCCAAACGCAACAGTACTGTAATTGTCATAATCACACTTAAAACAATTTCGAATGAAAAAGTAGGCCATCATTTTGGCAGGTGATCGTATTATTTTGGTTATGACAAAAAGTTGTTCCAAATACGAAATATAAAGTATACATAAAAGAAGTTATATTTTATTAGGTCTCGCTACCCTAGAAAAAAGGCAAACGACCCCCACTGGGGCTTCGACCCTAGGTTGAAAACCACTGTTATAGATCAACAATTATCAGATGATGCTGAGGATACCGACATGCATTTTTGGATAGCTTTGAATTTGGAGTTGAATCGCTGTAGCAAGATTAATTTAAGAGCTTTTTACAACGCTCATCCTCGTAGAAACTAAAAAGTGCGTTTCAACTCATTTTTACAAGCATATCGATAAAGCACTCATAATTCGCCACACAGACCGGTGTGCATGGGTGCTCTCGGGCAACTGGGCATTTCCGTCTTGGAGAAGCCACATGCAGATGGTCAAAGTGAAGCAAATACGTACTTTCGAAATACTACCGGTTTGTCTCATTCTTGCTCATTTCAAAGACAAATTTTTCATCGCGACTGGTAGGGAACAATTCAGAAATCACGCAGCTCCAAGATTCTATGTAATTTTCCGAAAATCAATAGACCTAGGCGGTTTGTTTTTAATCAGCCAAATGGCTGTGAAAAATAACAGCGAAATGACTGGGAAAAATAACTGTCTGAAAGTGACTGTTAGCTTGGGGGGAAAAGTCGTGCGTATTATTGCATGCTATATCAATTCAACCTGCCCAGGATGACAAGGCGATAATGCATTAACAAAGACTATGACCATTGTCCAGTCTGGATTTTGTGACGCAATAGTTGTTTCGAAATCAGCAAAAAAGACTGAAGTGGTTCAGATGCAAGGTATGGAAACAGCACAGATACGTGATGGGCAAATCGTTGCCCGCGAATGTTTGCTGAAAATGGGTGAAAAAATGGCCTGCAAAGCAAAAGGTACTGGCCGTCGCACATCGAAATAAAACTCATGTGATAGAAAAAGAAAAAAACGCTTAGAGAAAGAGTGGCGCTGAATTATATCGGTGGGCCACTAAGAATTAGCTAGATACAAATCTAAATATTCGAAACTCAACACCACGTTCTATTGAAATTGCTTGGGGTATTCGAAACTAGGGCCACAAAGGCTATAGGCTGCCACTTTTGCTGCCACGGAACTATTTTCGTATACACTCTTGCCACCAAATACAGGTGACACAAAAAAACGGTCATCACCAAAAATGGAATAACTTCCAAAATTTTATTTAGATTGACACAAAACTTCAGCTACATTAGGTCAAGACTGTGTAGCAGACATCT
>JGI24158J21664_10001472_pt1 | contig 26637 bp, 16 predicted proteins | sample Ectturendosymbi3_FD_21664 | JGI IMG/M metagenome (IMG submission 21664) | reverse complement strand
GTCCTATTCGTTTGCTCCTAAAACTAATTACTTTCACGAAAGAAAACATATTTACGCTCATTGCGTTAAACTAGCGATTTTCGACCGGTGTTCGATGGAACGCTAGTCAAACTTATCGAATTTCCTGCGGAACACCTGACGATCTTTCACGGAACACTAGTTTTCCGCGGAACACCGGTTGAAAATCACTGGTTTAATCAACTCTCATCCAAAATTGTTTCGAGAAGGTTTCCTGATTCTGCCGGGGTAACCGTTCTTCAAGAGAGGCGAAAATAGAACATCAGTCCCGCGGTCTTTCTCGAGCTGCTGGCTGCTGACTGAGCGCAGTGCATCTAAGTAACCGTACCCGTAGCGACAGCACAGACAACTGACGATGTGCTGGAAAAGTCTGCACAATCCGGGCAGCTTACCTTTTTTCATTTTTTGTTGGGCGTCATTCACGAAGCACTTCACTCGCCACAGTAAACCAGGCTGTTGACTGATGAGCTAAGTTTAGCCCCTCTCTCTTTTATACCTTTTTTTCCTGAGTACGGATCTAACCTGATGAGATACAGTAATGCTGATGAAAAAGTGTTTACTGAATTGAGTGTAAAACAGAAGCTTGTGTCAGCCTGGAAGTGTAACTTAGTAAAACATCAGAGGAAATCAAACGCTTAGGCAATTGGCTCCTAGTCTATTATCTCACGACTGAAGCGTTGCAAGATTACAATTGCAACTTAAACATTTCTAGACAAAGCTGCCTCGGCGATTGATAACCTACACACCAGTCAGCAACTTCCGGCCTTCATGCCGTATACACCTGCCTAGCTGGTGTTTCCATTCGTCCCAACACATTCCTAGTAATTTAGTATTACATCCGGCAGGGAAGGTATGGGCCGTTAATGGAGGGGTTTTTGTGCGGCCCATTAAAGATATTTTTAGGGCTTAGATTTTATCGATTCGCTAGGGGTAGCTGATATTGTAAAAACCTTCCAAATGTTTTTTGGTTATGAGCCATACTCGGTGGTGTGAAAAATTAGTGAAACAACTTGGCATAGATTTACCACATTGCTGCTTAATGCCTATATGCGAGTCGTAATAAACTCGGTCATGTGTGACAGGCAAGCACTTTGCACGATGCTGGCTTCATGCATAAGCGTGGCGAACCGTGATTTTTTGCTAAGCGGCTTGTCGGAAGGATCATGTTATGCAACGTTTCATAGCGCGCTATTATTTCATGAAAAGCTGAAGAAGCACCTAGAAGTGTGCTCTGGATATACCCCATTAGTAACCAGTTTAAAAAAAACGGCTATATTGTTTCTCATTTAAAGACTACCAATTAAACCATGTAATATTGGCTATATTAACGTCCAAGCTTTAAGTCTTTGAACTTTTTGGATATAAATGAAAGACAGGAAACTTACAAACAAGTCAGACCTTCGATTAGAAGACAAGACATTGATGGAAATTTTGCTTCAGATTCATCGTGTTTTCCATTTGATGTAGACCACTGTCATAGCAACTCGAAAAATTTGACCACAAGAAGAAAGCTCGCTTTATATTTGTTTCGTAATTTAAGATACAGAAAATTGCCAAGAATTTCACAAGGCAGACCAATATTTCCAGACCACTTATTTCAGCAACTTGTGTAAAACAAATGATGTGAAATCAATTGGTGGATTGAATGGTTTCAGGTTATGGAAAAGAAATAAAACGCGTTTCCTAAAAGGCTCATCGCGATGTCTACGGATTTTGTGTTATCAGAAAGGCTCCTTGTGATGTCTGCGGACTTCGTGCGCGGGCGATCGAGTGTAGGCTTGTGTTACCTGGTCGCTAGATGGTGTTGGCAATCTTTATATTTGGGGTGCATGCACGTGCCGATTGAGTGCGTCGGTCCAAGAGAATATCGTTAGTGTTAAGGTTTACTGAGGTGGACTTATTTGTTAAACGTTGCAAACACAGCATTCGAGTGGATGTTGATGATCGTGCGTTTTGCTGCAATTGACGTTTTTCTGCTTATCCGCAGAAAACCGTTTCAACGCAAGTCTTCCTGCTTCATTGATGCTTCGGAAGAAAAGGGTGGAATCAGTCAACAATACGCGGTAGGGTTTTACTTTGGCATTTGATAGTCGGTTTCGCAGTGTTTGTTTCTGGATGTTAATTGCGGCGGATTTACATCTTACCCGACCTTCGGCAAGGTTTGACTCGTATGTGAGTTTTCAAATGAAGTAATCGAATATGTGTACAAGTGTTCGGCCCAGCTTTAAGAGTAATCGAGCAGTGGGATTTACGAATTTAACTTTATCAGGTGCGATTGCCTCGAACGGTTTCCAAAAGCAGTGTTCAGCGTCTGTTTCTTTGGCAAACTGCATCACGCAGCTAGTGCGTCTACACCGCATGTATTCAATGAACTTCCTGTCCGACTGATACAATCGGTTTGAAGCAATCAGTTTTTGGAAACCATCTTTATCTGGTCTAGTGTGCCTTCTTGACCCCTGAAGTGGCATATTGGTCCGCAACGAAAAGGTTCCCAACACCTGACCAACAACACTGATCTTCACAAAACCGATTGATCATTTTTCATTTTGATTGCCGATTGACGCCCTGTTGCAATTCTATTTTCACTTCAAGCGGTTAAGTTTGTACAAATTGCATTTCAAAATCCAGCAAACGAGCAAACACGACGCTCCTCTTGCGAATACAGATTCCTTGCTTATCTGACATGTAGAGACTGGTTACTTGAATAGAGATATGATGCAAGTTTGAATCATCGCGAAAAGATGAAAGCAGAGCACAATCGACTGATGCCTCGAATACCTACAGCAGACCTAGAGCTGTTCATTGCTCCTCTTGCGAATCGACGCCTTTATTTTTCCCAACGCGCGGTTAAACGTCGCAGCTGTCTGCAGCGAGTTCCATTGTCATGAAGATCGTCGTTTTGCTTAAGCTGACAGGTGAATAAGCTTCGGCCAAATTTGAAAATAACCCGTGTTTGTCGCAATCGTGGGGCTAGAATATGTAAATTCTTTTGAATAACGTCTTTCATGACGGGGAGACGCTGACTTATGAAAATGTCGAAATGTCAAATGAAGCAACATGTTTTTTGATGTTTTTGGCCATTCTGTTCACAAGAAACTTAAAGAACCTTCGCAAAAGTTCTCGTCCGGTCCGAATGATCACTCAGTGTTTATCAAAATAACCAAAAATTACGGCAAAAATAACTTAAAATGTAACGATCAGTTATTCACCGACTGTCGATTTAACAAGTTTAAATAAAATACACAAAATTTAAAATATGCGCAAAAAAACCTTGCTGGTTTTTAAAGAATAAAGAAAAATTAATCGACGTTATACGCTATTAAATTAACACTATCAAAAGATGACAGGACACGCCACATAGCTCAAACACTGAGTTTTTTTGAGAGTGCGAAGTGACTTCAGAAGTGAGTAAAACTTTTGTATTAATAAGTTGGAAGAAGAATGGTTTCTATGCAGCATTCGCCGCAAGAAGCATATGGGCTGACGGCTTGCCAAATAATTCTGCTCATGCAGTCCTAAATACCACTTCCAGATATGTTCGATACTGGCCTAGCAAAGCGACCATTGAACGCAATAAATTGCTTTTGAGGTCCTGCTTAGGCAAATTTGTGTCGGGCAAATATCTCCAATAGTCCGTTCGTTGGTGCGAGACAGTCTGGTAGGCGGCTTGGGGTCACAGGGATTACCTTTGGAGACCTGGCAGGAAGTAGCATAGTGATTTGACGAAGGGATTGTATTTTCGTTCTGTTGAATTACCGAATGCTACTTTTTTGTAAGTACCACATCCTGCACATGTCCTGACCTTACATGTGAATTTCATGACGGTTGACTGATTTACGCATCCCGAAAGACACGTTTCTTAGCAGCTCAAATTTCATGATGTTTATCTCCATGCATTTTTCCCTTTGGCAGGGAGAAGTAAATTAAGCCTTTCTAAAGAAATCGTGCGTTTGAAGTTTGTTACGCTTGGAAAGTCTTGCATACCACACGTGTAACAACCAGCACGGCTTTCACGGGAAGAGCAAAACTTTGTGCGTCTTTTTATTGAACGGAATAGACGTACGAACAGTTTCCCACTTTCAAAAACATTAAACTCTATGAAACTAATAAATACTGACAGCGTTTCTCAATGGCGATTACATCTTCATAACCGCATCTGTTCAGCTACAGTTGAAGCCTGTTGCTGCTGTGGTGGGCTGTAGTTTTTGAAATCGAGTTTAGGTGGCGTGTTATGACCACTACCGGTCTTGTAACGCCTCGACTGAGCTTTTTGTATCGTTTCACTCGCTTGTGCGTTAAAGATTGTTGCCTTGAAGAGATGTTTTAAATTTATCAGTTCAGGTTTTCTACAACCTTTTCCTCTTGGTGCACTTTGTAATAAAGACTAAACAACACTATAAAATAAATGATACTTTACACGATCCCAAAAATTCGTGTTTTTCCTAATATAACCATCCCATTGGAGAACCAGTCAGCAGAATAATCATAATAATAACAGTCTTTGCTGAACTGTTGCAAAAGTTTTTTGAAAACGACACCGACGTTTCACCAGCGAATAGTAGGCTTTCATGAAGCTGAATGGCAACGAGAACTGGAGAGCAGTAGAATAAACCGAACACTCGTAGTTACATAATACTTCATGTCCTCCCTACTCTCTACTCATAAATGCACAAAGTTGACCTGGAGTGGCAGGAAAATTAATAAAATTAACGTATTAAACTTGTAAATAAATTTCTAGGCCACTTACTGCCAATTCGAAAGAGGTTTTGCTGTTGCTTGTGAATGACCACTTAATCAAAAGCAAAACCGTTCCCCAATTCAGTCCCGTCGCTGCGAGGGGGCTTTTGGGGGCTTAGCCCCCCCAAACACAGCTTTAATCCCACCAAATTGAAACATGAAACACTATAAATCAGTTGAGATTTTGTCAATTTTTAGAGTGTCAAGCCCCCCCGCACAAACCTAAACCCCCCTATTGAAAACTTTCTGGCGACGGTTCTGTCCCAATTGCCCTTAAATTTTTTTGCCTTATCGTATTCGTGAGTAGGAATGCACTTTTTAACAAATTCTGGGGACCAAAAAGCCTGCGTCAGTAGCCACTGTTGATCTAAAAAATTGTTTTCCAGGTTTTCGAGCGGGCAGCGTTGTTTTGCGCTGTTGTTTGTATAAAGGTGAGCAGTCACCAACTTTCAAAATGTAAAGAATCAAACTCCGGATCATTGTTGTCAACCAACCGTTAAAAATCCTCTCTGTTCACACGCGAATAAGAGATCGAGTTTCAAATACGATAGCTTTGCAGCTGACAAAAGGGCAAACGTCAACCACTTGAACCCATGGGAAAACGCATCGGTGAGGATGGTGCCAAACATTGTATTTAAGAGAGTTTCTTTTCGGTTCGTCACTTCTGCAAAGCTGTGTGTGATGAGCGCTTCGTAAAATAGCTTTTCGTTGCTCGGAAAAGGCAAAGCACCAAACCGAGGTCATGGCAATTGATTGCCAGTCAAAACAACTTTTCAGATTAGGCACAAGAGCCTTGCCGCAGAAACAACCTCACATTACGTCGAGCAACGGAGATCCAGGGCGTGACATCAAACAAGCCTTGATAATATACGAAATGAAAAATCTTCACTTTCTGAAAGAAATGTAGGTTATTGATTGAACAAACCTCAGAAATGCTGCAAATCGACTTTGCAATCGTGGTATCATTTCTGGTAAAATAAAGCACAATTTAAAAAAGTCTTGAAGGTCATTGTAATGCTTTCGAATGAAACATTTAAACCCAAGAAAGCATTTGTAGGAATTGGCACTTCTTGTAGTTTATCCGATTCTCTCATCGTACCGTAAACATCTTCGTAATGAGTGGTATCGGTTTTGAAATAGCAAGGTGCAAACACATCTCGTCCATCTGCAGGTTGTTTTGCTCAAAAGCAAGAAATGAAAGGTTATAACTTAGGAAAGACCAAAACAAACTACGTTCTAGCCTCAGCAACCATCACATATTTGCCACACCAATGGTTGACTGATCATTTGCTTAAAATATTTGGCCTTTGAGTTTCCGCGTTGTTTCCAAGCTTAGTTTGAAACCCAGGGATTCAGTTAGGTTTTATTCAAGTAAATGATATAAAAACTGCTGCAAAAGATCACTACAGGCTTTCTGGGACATCAAAAATGCTTTTAAGGTGTTGTACAAAATCTTGTCAACGGTTGATTAGTCTGCTCTTAAAGTGTTAAATTTAATCCCAGAAATTAATTTGTTGCAACAATGTTTGCTGACAAAGCCACTGTCCGTCGTGTGGTTTCATGGTCAAAAGAAGGAATTAAAATATGCGCGGGCTCAAGTTCAACCAAACACTCATGTTATCGAAAACATAAAATTGGAAAATCGAATGCATATACGTCATAATTGTAACAAAGTTCTTAGGTGCTCGGCATAGGTATGCACCGCGCGACCCTAAATCGTGATTTAAGTGCTGACAAATTAACCCTTTATTCTGACAAGTGAGATGACAATCGATATGTGTCTTTGCGAAGGGTCGGGTTTATTTGTCGCGTCACAGCGCTGAGACAAAGAATTGCACTTGAATGGGTGTCGTTGACTCCTCACTCCGATGTAAATTTTGTGGTAAATTTATTGGAACGTGTACTGCACAAGTCAACACTGCGTCCTGTTACAGCAACGTCGCCAGAATATCGGTCATGGCGGCCAAACTTTGACCTGCGTGTAGATACTCTGGATTTATTTTCTGGTTCATGGAACATAAAGTGCTGTAGGTCAAAATACCGCCGAAGAGAATGCTGACCATAAGCAACGGAAGAGGCTGTTTTTCGACGGGCTGGGCATAAGTAATGTCACGTTTGGCACCGCATCGTCCAAATGATTGAGCCGACTTCCCGTTGCGTCTGAAACTCGGTTTATTGCTCCGATGACAAGCTCTACCGGCCGTTTCCGACTCAGAATAAACTCTTGCAGAATTACAATCGACCCGAACGCATCATCTTTCAGTGCAGAACCGTTTGGTATTGTTCGTGCTCTCTATTACATCTTTAACTACGCTATACCAAAAGTGTTGATCATCACTGACAGTCTCAGTGCATTACAGCAAGGCCTCCTAGGTAGTGTTTTCTAGGAGGTCTTGATTATAGTCCATTTGTAGAAGATGCTGGACCACCCACGTTTTCGCCAGCAAGATCGTCCTCCTGTGCTCAATTCGCGCAAAGGCTGGGCGCGAAATAGTGTTTATGTGGGTTCCAGGCCATTGTGGTATACCTGGAAACGAAATCGTCGCGATTCCTTGGCCAAGATGGCTACATCCAAAAACCGATATCGGGACGTCGGCCAAGTTAGTCGCAAAACTGCGAACACCTGCGTGAGCTTCGCAGATATATGTCAGCACCTGCGCGACCGCTATGATCACGTTTGAATGCCAGGTATCAAAGTGACCCGAAGGGAATATCCTACAAAGCCATCTGTACCCGACTACGGAAAGAAGACTTGCGACATGTCCTAGAAGATACAGCCAGTCAGCCACGTTGTTTCGGTTGAGAATGGGCCACTGCAAATTGCACTTCCATCTTTTTCAGTTGGGGCTCCATGGTTTATGTGATGTGTGCGAAATGCCCGAAATTGTTTCTCACTTTCTGTTAATCTGTCCTAAATACCACGCACAACGCGAAATACTGCTGGCGAGCCTGAGAAGCATGGGTGTCAATATAAATATTCCGGACATTCTTGGACACTCAGATGCTTCACGGCTAGTTCAGCTGTTTATAGACGAGACGCATCGAACCATCTTAAGCATTGATGAAACAGAAGTGAGACGTGGCGCTAAAAGACCGGTGATGTCGAAGCGCCAATTTTTCCGACTTTACTCTGCGCTCGTGAACAACGACTTTACGATTTTTCAGAGCAACTTTAAGAAGCATGACTTTCCTAAAAATGTTCATTGTCGGTTTTGGCAACTGCTATCGTTTTTTACAAGTTGAAGACTTTCTTTGGATCAAATGTTCCAAAAAGCATCGTTTCAACTATCGCATTTTCGCAACGGTTCAGCCCAACACAATCAATCAATCAATTGTATTTTATGCGTGGTAGAAAACACTTCATGTTTCAATAAGAAGAATGCGAGGATTGGCGAAATGACTGAGAGGTCAACAAATCAGCTGAACCTTAAATGCAACGTAAAGAAAGACATCAACAAGCATGATTAACGCAAAGACAGAGAGAAAATAGAATCAGGAACAAAAACACAAGAACTATCACAATCACAAACAAAGGCGCACAATGGTCAGCAAGGGTCTGACTAATTACAGCCAGAAACGGTATCTGCCTCATGTTAGCAAATGAGAATGGGACATATGTACATCAAGGAGCAATGAAAATTATATTTGAAAGAGCAGCTGCTTATATGGTTTCACAAAAGTACGGTATGGTCTACTTGATATTCTTCCAGCATCGCATTCCACGGTTTAGACAAGCAGTGGTTCCAAACTATTTGAGCTCGACCCGAACCTGAGTTTGGTGAACATCTCGCGACCCATGTCTGAAGCAGCGTATGTTAAAACGAAAAAATATGAGTGTGTGGATTATTTTTGGCAGTAAGTTGCTAAGTTCGTTTTCAATGTCAGCAATGTACTCTTTTGACCCAGTTTTGCATCGCGAACCATTTTTTGACCCTTTGCGACCCTTCTTTGGGGTCGCGACCCATATTTCAAGAACCACTGGCTAGAGCCTCAGTGAACAGAATGGTGGCATCATTTTTTTGCACATTTGAATAACGAAAAGATTAATATGTTTTTATCATGTTGTCGTGTGAAAACGTGTGATAGCTTGGTATGTAGTCACGTGCTTCCCTAATTTCTTTTCGCAGCACATGATTGCATATCTCATACATGTTTAGCAAGTTCGTAGTTATAGATATTTTTCGTCCCCAGAAGATTAGTAGAAATATGCATACCCATTATGGGTGTTTGTTCGTTGATGTGAATTATACGTACATTGCTTATGGCTGCGTTTAATTAGACCATCTAAAAAGGTGGAATTATGGTGCCCCAAGAAAGTATTGCACACTGCAGATGACAATAAACAACACAGAAATAGACTTTACGAAGCTCATCCACATTTACGCAAGGCTGCACCTTGTACACGCAACCTTTCTCCCCAGAAGAGCAGTATGTAACCGCTAATCTATTGCAACACCGATGTGTCCATTTACCTCAACTTGTTCAAGTGTGAAGCCACTGCTAGAGTGGTCAAAATGGGGCGGTTGAAGATGAATTTTTAGAAAGGAGTATGAGTTTAGTTTTTATGTAATTAACAAACACCAGAAACGTTTTGTATTTCGTTGACAAGCAAATGCAAAGAAAGTTTGCGAAAAGATGAAAGCCGTAGCAGATGACCTCAAGTGACCTCAGGGCCGGGCCATGAACTCGCTGGTGACAATATTAGGATGAATCTGGCCGTGGAAAGAGAAATTGTAAAATAAATGTTTTCACTGCACGCATCGTCATCAATTGCATCGTCACAACAAAACAAAAGCGGTTAAATTGTGAGGAGTACATCCAGGCGCCTGTCGCATAAACTCGAACCACACGATTTCAGACATGGGCGTCGGAAGGACTTTTTCCAGGGGGGGTTCAGAGGTAGCCATGCAAAATTTTCCAGGGGAGCCAAAAGTGATGAAACTTCATTTTTCCTTCTCCAGACTAAGAAAACAACCTTTGTTGCTAAGAATGCAATAGGAAAATGTCAAATTTCAAAATTCAGGAGGCGTTTCCCCCTCCCGACGCCCGTGATTTGAGGTGCCACAAGCCTTTTGCGCCACAAAACCTTGTAAAATATAAAACACACCATTGATCAACAGGTGCTGCTGGGACGCAAAACATTTTTGGCAGTATTTCGCACGATTAATAACAACATTTGAAATAAAGTAATAAAACTTTGATAGGGTTGATCTCGCCAAGCAGCACGTTTTGTAAAAGTCCGCGATTTTAAATATACTTTCAATTCTATTGTCGTTCGTTTTCAGACCCGTTTGACCTTTGGCCGTAAAATACATAATTACGCTTCCGATCGACTTCTTGTAACAAACGAATGAAATGCAAGCAACGAAGTGACAAATTTTATCGTATTTTCCAGCACGGGCGTCGGAAGTTTTTTCCACGGGGGGCACTAGGGGATTTTTCCAGGGGGAGGCCAAAGTGATGAAATTTGTTTTTTCCCACCCAAAACTAAAAAAACAACGTTTTTTTGCTAAAAATTTCAAAACCCAGGGGTGAGCCAAGGCCCCTGCCTGCCGACGCCCATTTTTGCCAGATACATGGAATTGTCTTATTTTGTTTCGTAAGTCGCCATTTGGTCTCCATCTCCTATTTCGACGTGATTTCTGTCCCGATTTGTGTTCAACGTTTTACAAGTTCACCTGGACTCGCGTCTGATCTCGCACATAGTTCTTGTTCCGGGCCTTGAGATGGATAGCATCAGTTGTTCGCATTTAGGAGAAGCACATGCGTTCTTCTAAACGACAGATAATAGCTAGGGCAATACTTCATGAAGTTCCTTAATTTGTGGATCTCTAGAAACTGCGTTTGATTTATTGCTGGCCTCTTCAAGGTAAATAGCGACTGAATCACGCGAAATCTTTAAGAGAAAAAAACTGCCTTTCATCATCTTGCAGGGACCTATATGGTACGTTAACAAAACGTTTACGCTTCGCAAAATTTAATAGTCTACACCTTGTAAATGTTCAGATTTATTTTACATCCGGGCAAGGCACCAGCAAGGTGACGGAACCGGGGCCCGCATGGGCCTAGGTCCCCACTTTTTTCTGGGGGGCTGGATGCCCCACTTTTAAATTTCGAAATTTGGTCTTAAGCAACACAATTAGTATTGGGTCCACTGTTAAAGTAAATCGCTTAATGAAAAAAAATTCCATAGTTTCTTTGTCGCGCACTTGTGCTCCCTTTCTTTGAAAAAAGGTTTCTCCACCACTGCGTACTAGTTATTTGTAACTCACCGGCACCACAGGCAAAGCTAACCTAAATATAAGTGGCGTTGTAGAGTTCAACCTAACATCACGTCAATAAATTAAAGATGGCATGCATCATGTCAGTCAAGTAAGAAACAAGACGTAATGCATTGCTGCGCGATATGCGCGATCCGCAGTGTACACGTCCAGACGTATTCCCGTTGTCTTCTCGCACCCTGGAAACTTTATAACTTTTGTAAATTCCGTTCAACAACAAAAGTGGCGGAAGTTCTCAGCTCGCACTTCACACCTCTGTGCTCTCGTATACACCTGAAGAAATGGAATAAAATTAGCAAATGCACAAGGCACACGTCAGCTTGTTGCTTTGTAACTGCTTGAACAATGGTTCACATTGAAGATAATGCACCTACCCGTCATTCGATCATAATTCTTTTGGACCAATTGCCGTAAACAAAAAGCTATCCATTGTCTAGATCAGGGTTTCTCAAATGGGGCCCTCGCTCTCTGTGGGGGCCCGAAGTGGTTCTCTGGGGGCCACGAGCAGAGGCCTTCACTAGATATCTTTGTCGTGACATTGCATAACCTAAGTGTCACCATATACAAAGTATTCCCCAGTTAAACTTAGAAGGGTGCCACGGCTCATGAAAGTTTGTGAAACACTGGTCTACATGCTGTAGCTGGAAACTGTTCTCGTTAGAAATACAAAACAAAGTATCCTTGATGCGACAAAACACTCATTTTTCCGATAACATTTGAAAAGCACAGAGTTAATTAGTGAGAAAGTAATAGCCAAAACGTTCCGAAAATTTTAATGTTCTTTACTAAATAATTAGATATTTATGTAAAACCATGCAGCAGTATGGATTGGTGTACATACAGAGAACGTATCATGCAACTTACGATATGTTAAAGATTACACAAATCTGCAATGATTCAGGGATGGTATCTCTTCCAAAACGTTTCAAAAATAACCAAACATTAGACCAGCAGCGTGGATAGCAACAATGAAAAATGAACAAAACCTAATTGATTTTGTATCGATAAGTACGCATGTCTAACAATCGCTCTTGGTAAAGACCGTTGAAAATGTAATTATCTATATTATACCTTGTTTTCGGGAAAACGTTTTCGTGAAATGAAGCAGTTTTCTTGAAGCAGCGATAAAAGCAAACCCTATTTTGTTGCTTAACGAAATTCGTGCCTAAAACCGAGTTTTTCCGGGTTCAATTTCTGGTAAAATTTTTGTAAAAATTTCGCGCATACCTTGCTTTCATCTCATTCATTTTTAGCTGAGTGAACACTTGTATTTTAGTGTCACTTATGGTCAATATTGTTATCCAAGACAAAGTGAAGTTTCCTTAAAAATAGCAGATTACGCTGTCCCTTGCACAAGGACTTTCTGTGAAAGCAAAAAGAGCAAATGCGTTTTACCTCAGAACCTTGCCCGGATTTTCACTCCGTTCTTCCTGCATTTCAGATCGCTTCGCTGGCGCCATTCCCACGACCAGGCTCATCATCAAACTGTCCAGTTTGGCTGCTGAACGTCTGAACACAAACATGGCGTTGAGGTCCATAATATCGATGCATTGGGCAAAACGCAACCCTGGACCAAACGGCTAAAATAAAGTTGCAGACAAGGCGAAAGGCGGCATTTACAGCTTGAAACTGTCGCAGCGTATTTTGCAGCTCAGTGCGTTTTCACGTAATTTGCGCAACTCCAAAGTGTCTGTTCCATAACAACAACGTGTTAATTTTGTTGCCTTAACCAACGAGCAGCAACAGCCGACAAACCATTCTCATCTTCATCAAAAGAAATTCTTAAAGGTTCATTAACGTTATTTTTTCTTCATGAAACGCTCGGAATCTTCGTTATTCTTAAAAGGAAGTAATGCCAGGTAGTCAATATAATCAACTAAAAAATTTTAATGAACAAACAGAACAGACTTCACCTCATCGTGGAAAAAAGATGGAGGGCCAGTATCTTCTTCCGACTGAGTATATTCAATCTGCAAGTTTGCCGCCATAGCAAGATGCCTTTCTTTTCTGTCTTTACAGAAACCGCTCTGGATGTTGTTTCGAGTTCTTTCGTTCTCTTCTTTTATCCTAAACAGAGGTGAATGTGACGTTAAAGTAATTTACTTTGTTAAATACACTGAAACATTTCCTTAGCCAAATGCCAAAAATTAAGTGTTTTGAAAACAATGTTAAGAAACTGAACTCACCCATTCGAGAAAAATGACGTTGCCACACAAAACACCACTCAGTTTTAAGTGAAGTCACCGCTTAAATCCTGCCTTAGCCCGGATCTTACTCACAAACACGGAGCAACACCAATGCAACCGGGAAAAATATTTGTGGCGTCCGGAAGTCAACGCCAGATACGTTATGCCGTAGCTTGAAACTCAATCTCTTCGCTTCAACATTTAGTGCAAACAGAAACAAACCAATAGTTCACTCAGGCATGTTAAAAAATCTTGAAGTTTAACTGACGCCTGGTATCAATGAGGAGATTGCTTGATAGAAACTGATCTTTAACAACAATAAACAGAAATAGAAATTTGTATCGCTTGACATAGACAAAATTTTGGTGACAGCCACACTAAAACCTTGTGCAACCAAAGCAGTCAAGAAGCTCGTGAACGTTGTTACAATATGCGGCACCAACGATAAAGCTTTTTAAAGTCTCGCTCAGATTATACTTAAAACACGTAAAATCAAAGAAAGTAATGTGCATCTGAAACATTGATACCTGTTTTCGTAAACAACAGCATCCAACAAATCGACAGCAAATTCATAACCAGTTCCATTTTTCTCAATGCTGCTTTTCATGACGTCACGAACCAAATTTTCGTTGTATCCTAAACCTGAAATTGATCACTGTTTTTAACACGTTTTCCAAAAAGAATGCGATTGTTCTGAATTTCTACTACCTAGTATATGTTAAGCACCAGAGCAGCACCGGCTGACACGTCATGGGCCTACAGCTCGAATTATGGCCTCTGTGTTCAAAAATAGAGGAGTAATTGATTTCAAATATAATTTGTATGTTTGCACTAGTTGGTAAAGAGCGGTATTACGTTTTGAGACAAGTATATTGCAAAATGTGAAACCATAGTTTAACTGAAAACTTGATTGCCGAACCCACGATAATATGTTACACCGTGTTCTTGGCTAGCTGAACACCAACAGGGTATTTTTGTTATTACAGCTTTGAAGAAGACGCCATAGCTGTCGTTCACTAAAAACAGCGTATTGGCGCTCTTGGCAGCTTTTGATTTCAGGAAATAGCTTGACTAGTTCACTGTTTTGTATGCAAGTTTTGACAGAACTAAGGCAAGTGCAGGCCAATTGAAAGCCGTTATTCAAAAAGTATACCCAGGAACGGGAGATTTTGCGCAAATCTAACAGCTCCGGGAAAGCTGTCGTCTTCGGACTGCAATGTATGCTCAACGGGATTGCATTGGCGAAACCGAAACTATGTTGCCATTCAACCAAATCTTGCCGAAGGATAACCACAAGTAAACACTTTGCATCCGATAATGACCTGATATTCAGTTTCGTTGAAACTAATTTCTTTAAAATCTCAAAAGCTTTTGAAACGTTTTTGCTTAACAGGTCAAAGAACCGATGTTTGTTGAGATTGCGAAAGTATATACTGCGGCGCTAACAAATGCGGTATCATACTGTATAAAGAATGAATAAGATGAATCAAATAAACCACTATTGCCGATGAGATGGAAAAAGCAAAGTGCCTGAAGCACTAATGAACTGTTGTGGTCATAGTGCTGGGGTCAAACAAGTAAGTACCTAATTATCTAAAAAATGTACTTGTTATGTGTTTAAGTAATTTTGCCATTACTTGCTAGTCATGCACTTTGCGTTTAGAAAAGGTAAGGTTTTAAAAGCCACGTCTGTTGCTGTAAACACAATATCATCCATGACATGCATCATCACACACATAAAATAGGACATTGAGGCGAATAGACTTCTTGTCTGCGTAGAGCGCTGTGTGAGTCAAAATTAGCTATTCGCCCATTATGTTNTTTAAAATTTGCAATGATTTTGATGTGTTTGTATGTTTTCAAGTCTAAATTTTGACTTTCCTGATTTGCTTGAATTACTTAAGTAATCTATTGGAAATTACGTGTTGTGCAAACAATAACTTTTGTTATTTTGAATATTAGAACACAACCTTCCCGAAAAGCCTGCTCACCAATCACAGTGGTAGCGATGTCAGACTGCATCGCCGTCTGCAGCAAGTCCTGGGTCATGGAATGACTAGAGGTGCAGGGAAAGCTTGTTGATGAGGCTGAATGCTGGCGAAAATGACCACTGGTCAACCTAAGAATTTCACATATAATCGCACTGCCTGAAATATTGAAAGTGGCATTAAAGAAACACTTCAGCAACTTGTTATTTACTAAATCAAACAGTAGGGATCCGTAAGGTTCGTGTAGAGATGTCATAACATCTACATAAAAAATGTTTGAAGATTTTTCAAGTGAAGTATCGCAATCGGAAAAAAATCACAAAAGCTTTTTGTTATAATGTAGTTGAAAAATTGCGGATTAGTTTGTTTTCTCTTTAAAACTTACACTTTAGGTTGCGTTTCGATGTCTCTGTCACCATCATCCAGAACTCGTCTATTTACATGGGGAAGTCGACCACTCACGCTGTGGATGAACTCGACACCTTTTCGTTGGAGGAGGAACTCACAGGTCGGATACAATTTGGCGTGCTCGTTCCAGGGATTGTCAGTTTGCCGCCAGTTCTGCAAACTTCCATTGCAGTAAAAGCACTTTACCCGGCCTTGATCACCTGTCAAGAACTTTCAATTAGTTGCGTATTCAGTCGAATACGGAAGTACTACGATCAGCTTCAACGCGACATTTTTACATTCGATCAACCATCTTCACGAAAAGTTACAAGCCAAATCCTACCTGGCTTGATCTTTACCACGTGTTATGAGAATATTGTCGGTAAAGAAGGAATTTATTTGCACATCATTCATCTGCGGGGCGTTATTTCCATCAGGCGGATTTGTAATCCTTACAAGCCAAACTTTACAAACTCCTCATACCAACGTAAAAGAAACCAGCAGCAGCAAATCGTGCAGAGTCTACGGCAAGTGCAGATCCGAGGAAGGATTTTTGCCTGACATCAAACGATATCATGCTTGGATTGCTGCATGAAAGTGTCGTGTTGGAGCCATGACTTGTTTCAGTTGTAAAAGTTCGTCGATTCTAAACACAACGCTTGCATTTGAATGCCATCAAAAAACGGAGTTTTTCACATGATGAACGCCGCAAAAAATAACCAGATCATCTAGTTCTGATTTTCAAACATGAAAGTGACATTCGTTTTCTAAGAGAGCAGGTAATTTTTAAAGATATTTTCCCATTTCATTATAAACAAAGTATTTTATAGATGTTTTCTATAAGACGGTCATTAAGATTCCACAAAACCACACCAATATTCGTGCAGATGTTGAGTGGAAAAGAACCGCCTAATGCGAGTAGAAAGAGAGAGATGTTGATCTATTTTATCTTAGTTGAAATTATTGACAAACGTATTGTAAACAACTTGGACGAGCTCACCAACCGAGCAGTCAGTGTCACGCACGACAGAAGTCAGAAAAAAGAAGAGACTTACATTTGCAGTGGGCGGCACTCTTGGAGTTGGGGGGCCTTGGTTCGTTGCAGAGGCCGGAGACGACATCACTGAAAGTTGGTTGAAGAAATCAACGGGCAGTGAATTCGGATCGCTGTTGCATTAAAAGAAAATATAGCAGTTAGCTTTTAGTGTTTGTTACGGAAACATCTGCAACAGAAAGTGAGAAATATTGTCTACAGATATACGCTTATGGCTTCCACATAAAAGACTGGAAGTATTTCAGACGAACATGCGATTAGGACGTAATCGCTTAATTCAGTTGCAAGTTTGAGCGCTATGTTCTGTTCGCCATTGATTTTCACATCTGCGTTTCCAGGCATTTAACTGGTAGTGAAGGTTTAGCCAATAAACATTTATTTAAACAACAGTGGGTCTTCACGAGGAAAATGTCTGCAATTGGCCAGCAATCCTGATAAATTCCATATAAATTTAAACATCTTTTTGAATTCAAATATCAAAACTTCACACATAAACATGAAGATTTTTCTTTACTCCACAGATTATTTCACATTTTGCTGGCTAGGTGGATTTTGCATATTTTTGGTGTTGAGCAAAACTCAAAAATCTTTTTGATCTGAAACAGTAAGTACACATGCAGTACCTTTCGTTTAATTGCATGATCGTATTTACGTCTGACACCAGCCCCCGTTGCGAAAACGTCGGAGTTGTCTCCGTTTCATGAACCAACCCCAGGTCATCATCTTAAGCCCCGCTACGCAGATCCCAGTGGGTTGAGTGAAACGGTCACAACCCAGGGGTAAGAAACGCGGGGACTCATGGCGGTAGTACACACATAGATTGTATTCTTTACAACCACTGCATGTGAACAGTGACTTACCAAATGTTTTTTTCCACATGCATTCATTTTTAAAGTTGTGAAACTTAAAAAGATAACGTAAATCCGAACTGGAAGGACGCGCTGCAGCGCAAAATTTCTACAATGCAATAGTACAAACTGTTCTGCGCTGAAGTTTCACAGATTTTTTCATGTGTGGAATACACGGCATAAATTGCGGAAGAGGAAATGACGTGTGACTAATCTTCCCTGTACTCATTATTGCAAACCTGGTTACGGGTGAAGCCCAAGTGAATCCAGATCAACCACCAGTTTCTTGAGCAGAGGTTCTTAAAGGTTTTCAGTAGCACACCTTTGACCCTAGTGATTGTTACCACACGTGGCTCACCTAACCAAAAAGCAGAAAAACATTTAATTGGCCATTGTCCTGCTTTTCAACAATATGTCGCTGCCACACACGCGCCTCCTTGCGAACGTTTCACGCCTCCCCCCAATTTAAGAACCCAGGTTCTACAAACACGTAAAAGACTCTGTTTCTTAGATCTGACAAAGCATCCACCAATCTCTAAGTCATGTTGTTTCGTTACCAAGTTTCAACAAACACCACATTTCGTAACAGGTCATCCCATTACCAAACCCATTCTTATTCTCGGTCTTTCCGGTATGCAGTTACTACAGTATTTCGCAATATCAGCGTGAGGACACGATTTCTACGGTTTAAGCATTCTCCAGAAACAAACAAGATTTCCGGATGCACCCAGTTCGGTTCTGACCAAGCCTGCAAAAGGTGTCCTAAAAAGCAGGACACCAAATGAACGTTTCAATTTTCTTTATACCGGACTGCGCTGTGTTACTATTTAGGTATCGGACCGCGTCCGATTGTGGTCGATGATTTTCAAATGTAATTTGATGCAGGTTCAGTCGTTTGACTATTAGGTTGAGCAACAATGTCTACAGACATTTCCGTATCGACAGCATGGAAAATGTGCAGATCTGAGAGAAACACTTCGTTTCTACAGTAATTTCAACACATGGATCAATCAACCAAAGCAAGAGTTGTACTGAGCATTCATAAACATGTGCCAAATGTATTACCGCCCATCTGTTCAAAAAAAACTAGTGTTTGTTGATTCAATACGCCCAATTGGTCACGTTGTCGAACTGCCCACAGAACGTTGGCTAAGTTATCAGAAAGTGAATTGGTGCATGCTGTTGTGAACAAATGTTGTAAATTGTCAACTTTAATAAACTGATTACGAATAAAAATGATAACACACCACAACACACCGACAGAAAAACACGCCAAATTACAACCGAGCAACACGCCAAACACCCCAACCGAATAGTTCGCTGACCAACTGCACATGAAACCGTTGGGACGAAACTCAAGACGCGTTGCAATTCATCACTTGAGTGGTGCGCCGGCAGCATTCTCTGAGCGCATAACTAACGATCACTGCATGAATGAAGCATATTATTCATATAACTTTCACAAACTGCGAGCAATTGAAGCCACATCAACACACTTTGTTAATACAGAATCTAAAGTTTCAAGCGGCCAGGTGTGCATTTAGTGCGCGAAAAAAACACCCAAAGCTGTGACGTGGGCATTTCACTTTGTGGTGAGCTCGTGACGCCATTTTTAGGCCGGCTCAACATCAACCGCCATGGTGTTGCATTTGTTACACACGCGCAGCTTCAAAACCTGTCAGATTCTCCAGTGAGCCACGTCGGGACAGAAAATCCAAACATCGAACGCCTTGAAAATTTTTGATAAAAGCTTGTGAGGTGTTCACTTCTTTGCAGCGCACAGCAAAGACTCCAGAGAATGCAAAACTGGGATACTGCCGGCTCCCAGTGAGAAAACTCCATACCGCATGCAGAGTAAAAGTTTCATCGCATCCCATAAACAATCGTTGTGACGTTTGCAATGTCAGTTCCTGCGCAAATCATGAACAGAAGCAAATGCTTCCATTTGAATGAGAGCTGATGATGCCTACTTCGTAGGCGAAATATACACTCTGTTAGATCATCGTCTGATTCTTTGCTGGGAAAGGATTCCTGTCAATAGGCAGAAGCAAAAGTAGTACGCTTCTCTCCTCAGTATTATCACTGTGCATTGTGCACGACAGCGGGAAAACGTATGCAGCCATTTTGAACCTAAAGTAACAGTTTGAGAACTAATGTCAGCATAGGGACAAATAAAAAGGAAGTACGAATGATCATAGACAACTGCAAAAATAATGATTCGAGATGTTGAGGGGAGAGAGCATTTAAAATTATTACTCAACGTTTGAGTGGACTTCACTAAGCAGGCTTGTGAAGGTTTAAAAAACGAGACTTGGTTTCACAGGAAACTCGAGATTTTTCAGTCATACTTTTGACTTCGCTCCACGTTTAAAATAAGTGTTACTTCGAATAAAGTGAAACATACTCGTTGCGTCTGCAAGGTACAAAGCTGCGTGGATTCCATACATCGTATTTTCGTTAGTACGGCGCTTGAACAGTAGCACGCGACAAGGCGTTGAACGCAGCGTTGATGTTGGTCTGGCGGTGAACAAACGTCATACGAGTAATGAGTCAGATCGATGTTCCACCCCATGATTTTTATTGTTTTTAACTTTCCTTATGCCAGTCTGGTTGATCAGCAAGGCGACAGAAATTTGTCTCTAATCAAACTGAAGTGCCGCCCCAGAAGGAAGCGCCACCACTTCCCGCATCCTTCAACAACGGCCAGGTTTTCTTTTCAAAGTTAGACTAGGACCTTTCGTTCTTCTTGAGAGTACGTGTGAAAGAGTTGACCGGGTGGCCGCTTTCATGCAGTGTGCAAATATTGCAATAATGGAAGCATAATGATGCTATCACAAAGATTCTCGCAAGTTGTTTTTCCAATGAATGTCTGATGTTCAGCTGATCGGCGTTTGCACTCCATTACCACTGGTCACGAATCGGATGTTAAATGCTTGGAAATTGTTGGAGTAATGTTTGTCATGACTGACATACTTCAACACCCCAAGATATGGTGGTGGTTTATTGCCCCAAAGATGATTTTCACAAGCTATTTCTGCTCGAGAAAGTCTTGTCTCAGAATCAAATCACTAAGTAAATTTTCAAGAACTACACGATTCACTTTGCGATGATGCCACTTTTTGAGGCCACTATGAAATTGCACAATCTCTCGTTGCAGGACATGTCTCCTGATTGCATTCGTGATTTATGAAGAATTGATTTCTTTCAGTAAAATATTTGGTAACAGGGATTAGAGTAGAGCCAGTGTCAAAAGCAATGTGAGCATAAACACCATTCGCATTCACACAATTATTCAATCTCTGCGAGGTACTTAGTGTTGGGTAGCCAAAGCAGATATTTCACCATTGGTTGAAGCAGATTTATGAATTGCTTTAGTACAGAAACGGCACTTTGGCATAATGTCGGAGGTGCCCACACTTGAAGCACCTCGAGTACATTACTTGGCAGGCGACTTTGATGTTGGATCATACTACTGCGATCCACGATTGAAGTTTTTCGACGGGATAAATTGCAGCTGAACCAAATAATAACAATTTTGAGGCGTGGAAGGTCAACTGTCAGATTTTTAAACCTCTTTCATGCCATTTAGCTGTTTTGCCACACTTATTGCATTATCTTTAGATCCAGCGATATTAAATGACCTGTTAAAATTTTAAAATTTCTCCTGATCAATGTCAAATGATTTTGATCGAATATAGCAACAAACTTTTTAGCATCTTTGCTGGCACTTTCCAGGCGTGTTATTCGAATATAAACATTCTGGAAAAAGAAAGCATTACAAGTTGCTTCATTTCAACGTACTTCAGCTGCGACGGCCATCTAATCGTAGTTTCTTGGCAATTATCTTAATTTTTGAAAAATAACACGCAAGGATTGCCCATGCTTCTGAGTTCTGCTTACATCTCATCAGCAGATGCCAAGTGCATCATTGCACGATTTCACATACAGTTCTTACGTGTTTATTCCATCCTTTTATGTAGGGCACTCGCATGCATAACTGCACACACCTTTATTGATATGTTCAACCCAACAACCCAGCTTGCCGTGCTCTACTCTTGCATGCTAAGCCAGAAACGACTCGTCAATGTATGACACCAACGTTTTTATTCCTCGCTGACTTGACTTTACTTGAGCTTGTATCAGCACCGAATAGGATCGGTTTTATGACATTTCTGCCCATATTCTTTAATTCAGTTCATTAAATTGTAACTATTGTTTAAAATAGTAGAGTTAGTGCTAATAAATTGAATACGAACTTTGTAACAAAGAACATTGCAAAAATCGCACAAGACAACAACCAACCAAACAGTTCCTTGACAAACTGCCAATTTTTATAATGTGTTTTGATGGTGCTTTGTGACAATGTTGGTCTTATAGCGCAATGGCATTTGCATGCAACAGTTTGTTTTCGTTCAAATTTGTCTTCCTGTTCAAACCGCCAAGCAAACATTGGCGACGGAATTCAAGACGTATGGCAACCAATCACATGAGCGAAATCTCCGCAGAAAGCGCGATGTACTAAGCAATCACCACTTTATAACAGGCTCAACAGCGCGATTTGCAGTACGCCTGATCGCTTTTGTTACTGATTTTTCATTTAATTTAATTTATTTGTTTATGAGCAGACACGAAGTCCATAGTATGAACACACACACTCTGCAGAACGCAGGTTGATAAAAAACAGACAAAACAGAACGTAGTACAAGGCATTGAAGCCGGCGGAATCACAGGTTTTAAAAACTTGGTCCTGTTCTTTCAAAGTACTGTAAATTCACGTATCTGAACAGACCTCAACATGATCGTTAGCGAAATACACAGACCTTCGTCATCAGGTTAAATCGGTTACACTAGGTCGTGACCTCACGTTCACCTTCCCCGTGAATATCGTGAGGCCGAATTGGAAAAGACCCGACTGTTGACTCGTAATATCCAAAGCAAACCTTTCATTGTTTGATGATGACGTTCCAGCCGCACATGCTCTTGAAGCTTCCATAGAGCCTTTTCTAGCTCTGGAGCCAAACTGTTCTGCTGCATCCCTTCCGGTATTGTGTGCCACGCTGATTTCGTCAGAAACGGGATGGCGAAGTGATGGACGATTCTTTAGGAGAAAAGTTTAAATAAGCTTATCAATTTTATGTGATGTTCACGCCACATATACAAATTTTTGGAATTAAGCACAAAATTATTATTTGGATAAAAAGCATCAAATGCGAATCACACCAAACAGCATTAGCAACTTGATGATTGATGCATGAATTAATGTTTAAACAGGAAAATATTTGCTGTAAGGNCACTGAAACGTTCCACATTTTTCGCTTATTTCCTGAAATACTAATANAGTTCTCAAAAACCTTTGTTCACACTGAAAAAGATCAACAAACAATTTATAGCAGAACCCGCGTCATTCATTTAATATCGATATCCTGAAAGTAATTAACAAATTAATAAACTTCATGCTGAATTAACGCATGGAAAAGTAAAGTAAGTTATTCAAAAAATGCTTGGAATTCTCTGTACTGACTGGACAAACGATATGTTGGCGCAGATCAAAAACATGTCACGAATAAATTCAGTTTCTTTTCTGCGCTGTGGGCCAGGCCTGTAACCAGGTTTCAAGGTTTGTGGGTAAAGTACATCTCTATGGAGTCAGGATTTTTGTTGCAGTTTTATGTTCAATGAACAAATTTTCTGGTCACAACAAAATTTGCGGAGTAGAAAATATATTTGGAGGTCACTCCCCCCAAACCAGCCTGCTGCGGGAAACAGTGAAGTTCCATGATCTTGTTTGGAAAAAGACATTAATGGTATACTCACTGTGCTTCGCAGAAGAGACCGTTCAATGATAGATTTGTTTGCCATAGGTTGTTTGTCTTTCTGACAGCACTGAACAAAACGTGAATTTCCACAACGGGGTTCTCCACTCGCAAAACAACAACTTGGCCTGAAAAGCACAATACCAGTCAACAGATTTTAATCAAAAGTAAAACGAAATTGGAAAAAAAGAAAGAATTGAGGGTTGGAGTGCAAGGGAAATTTCACCACGAAGAACATAATTATAACCCAAACAAAGTACAAAGCAACTGTTAAAATCACCATTGAGAATTTTATAAATTTTTGGAGGATTTTACGCTTTGTTTTATATATTGCGTTTAGTGTCACCATAAAATTAACCAATAAATCGCTTTTATCTCAAAATGTTCATACATATGGCATATAACTCAAAAACTAGGTTCTGTTGTAGATCCATATTTGTTTTTTACGTTATTTAGTCTTTAAGAAAATACAAACGTTTGTGCTCAAATATGTACTTCACTGGTGAGTATACTTGAAATGCCAAAGTTATGAAATAATTTGGTAAAGTTCGCAGCATCGTAAAACAGATAAAACCATATCATAATTTAGCGGCATTTAAAAAATCAAAAATAACGTCTTATCGATTTTCTGTTGATTTACCTTGAGTCTTGAAATAAAGTTTGTGACCGCATAAAGAAATTTTCTAGCATTCCCGTAATATAAATTTTTCACAACTCTTTATATGCAGCCAAGATGACTTTTGGATAAATTATGGGGTAGAACGGTTTTTGCTCAAGATGTGCAAAATTGTCTTGGCATTGCGAAGCAAACTTATTGGGTGAGTAGCACAGACGAGCTGCTTCGCACGTTCGCGGTTTATTCACTCTGTATGCCCTCTTGTGGGTCTTTTTAACTTCCTGGATGGGAAAAATAGGTGTGGCGGGAAGCTCTTCGATAACAAAGGTTTAGGGTTTTTTAGATTACGATACTTTTGTTCTGTAACGGTGGGCTAGGCAAAAATGTTTGGTGAGGGTTTTTACCGGTGTCAGTTTTCGCCAATTTCATTAGCCTGTGCAGCGTTTCATGTGTCGTTTTGCGTAGCAAGTCATGTTGTTTTGGGCTTTCTCGGCGCTAATTTTATACGCCGTGTGTTGTTTTGAGACAGTGTAGATAGGCGTGCTGCGTTCACGACGGATCTTTGACTTCACTGGGTATTGCGGTTAGAACTAGTAGGCCAGGCATGTCTATTTGTTGCACTGCCTTCTCGGATACTCACAGCATGGTCTTCAGGCTAGTAGAGTGCATGATCGCTGAGTGAAGCCACAAATCAAAACCTTCCCAAATCCCACTTCTCAAAGGACCTTTAGCACAGTAGTTTTTCTTACACATAGCCATGGTTCTTGCTGCATATACGCGTTTCAGGACGATCGTTGTTATATTGATGGTGATACCATAGTTTTCAGCTGACTATTGCCTTGTTTTCAAACAAATTACTTTTCAAAAACACCTTGAAATCAGCTCTGCGTGACTCACTTTAAACCTTCCTCATGACACAACTATACGATATGACCATCGGTTCGGAAACAGTGGTTTACCCGAACAGATGTAACAAAGAATAGACGCGGGCATAGGATGCATACTATATTGCAAATTTAAGCAAAAACGAAAAAATAGTCCTGAGCGACAAACCTATTGTTTCCACAACCACAAACTCTATACGGCGTCCACTAGGAATCATACGACTACATCTTGACTAGATTTCGCACCTGATTCTGCCCATATGCAAATTTCTAACACTTTGCAGGCCTCTAATGATACATATTTGAAAAATAGAACGTCTATGAAAACTGTCGTAGAGTTGTACCATCCTGCAGTTATTCTACTGTAAGCTTTGTTTCTCATTCTTTTCACAAAACCTCGTTTTTGCCACAATTTTGTCTCTTTCTATATGTTCAGTTACCTTTGCCAGCCCCAGACGTAAGGATCAACGTCAGCGGACAAGTTGTCATGAACAGCGCCGCAAGAAAAGCATTGGACTTGGTCCTCAACCCCAGTGTAGAAAAATCCAGCAGCTGCAAAATGGCGTTGGTCAATAGCAGAGAAAGGTGTTAGGTGCTGGAATGTCCACAATCTGAAACTTTCGCCACGAGCACATCCTGAAAATCGTGATTAAGTAGCTAAAAAATTCCACATGTAAATTAGAGACATGAACAAACATTTTTATGACACGATGTGCACGAGCGCTGTAAAAACGACAAGGTAAGTCAACGGTGTATTAGTCCTATCACGGGCTGCACATGCACATGTTAATAAAATTGAGACCTGGTCTTTTAATTTCAAAAGTTTTACGAAACTGTATGTAATGAGAAAAAAATTCTCTTGTTTTATTCGTTCATCCGCAAAATTACAAGTCAAAAATTTGACAAACGTTTTACCTGAAACCACAGGAAAATGGTTGCTGCCAAGGAAATGTCTGTTAAGAGTACTCTAGAAAATTCAACAAAAATGCTAATTAACGGGAAAGAAGAATGATTTATCAAAAGGACTGCATCGAAAGAGCTATGCAACACAAACAACTTAAATTGGAATTTAACCTTGAAACTCAAAAATCAAGTGAAAGGTACATTTCCATCAAAATGACTGAGTCAAGTGCATTTAGCAAGAAAAAGTTTTCGCAAAAGAAGAATCATTTGTTCGTTGCTAAAGCAAACATTATCCAATAAGTTCATCGCATTTCCAAATGTAATTAAGGCATACCCTTGAAAATATGCACTAAACTCATGCCTGAAGAGTAGGTAAAACTTAACTTCCTCTATGAAGCGGCATAGATAACCTCAGCAGGTTGGAAGAACGTTTTTGTTTAAAACACACGAAATTACTGGAAAATTCAGTTCCGTTGCTCAGGTAGAGAACGAACAAATTGTTTCGAAAAAACAAGTAAAAATTATTTCCGATTCAACAAATCTTTGTACATCGCAAACCGTGGAAAGAAGAGCAAGTTATTTAACGCAACATTCGCAGCGAAAATGAGCAGCCTGGTGCTCTGCACGGAGAAAGTTTGTTTAAGTGGGCAACGAAATAATGAATAAGAATCTTTTTTAGTTTAGTTGATTTTTTTATTTGCGTGTTTAGTGCAGTTTGAATTTTTTTTTCTATTTGGTTGCAAAGTCAAGTAACGTGAAAGACATTAATTTACCTCAACACACACGAGAGGGATATTCCTGCATTCTATTCGCAACGTCATGGCACAAGGGGGTGAAGCCCGTTCATGTTCTTCAATGGCGTCCTCGTTTTCCATTGAAATAATGAATATCCTTCCGCAGCTAAAGCATTGTCGATGGTCGG
>JGI24158J21664_10001471_pt1 | contig 26641 bp, 13 predicted proteins | sample Ectturendosymbi3_FD_21664 | JGI IMG/M metagenome (IMG submission 21664) | reverse complement strand
TCGTGCCACTACATAGAAAATCGACAAAGTCCGAAGGGACAGCACCAGATGAAAGTCCCTGGTGTAAAAAGTCGAAACTCAAAATGCCTCGATCTGCGCTTCTTTGGTCGAATGGGTTGAGACGCAGATAGCGACAACAATTGGCTTCAATCACTTCCGCAGACTGAGGGTTCGACCCTTGTGCAAGTGGAACCGCACCGGGGATCGTTCCGCTTCAGACTTCATTCTAAGGAGCTTTATCTTTACACACGTTGATGGTCATCTTTCACGACTAAAAAATTTCTTGCGTCGTGTTTTATTGTTCTTATTTATGAGACATAAAGCTAAATTTTTGCTGCAACGAATGAGCCAATGAACAGTGTTGCAAGTTTGGCTATTCGTAAGGTTTGGCTTTCTTTTACCTCTTTTCGATTTTTCTTTTTGAAAAAGGCCAAATGAGGTTTGTTTTTTTGGCCTTTTTACACCAATTTGTATTTCATGTCGGTCTGGCAGATTTAACAATGACTTTGGCACATTTCTGGACACAGAATGGCTAATTTTTATTGTACACTGTGCACGAAAATTTTAAAATTTGTGGTTTTGCTCTTTCAGGTTACTCCTTAGCAAGACCAAAATTTTCGAGATGTTTATTGAGTGACCTTTGGTCTGTATATGTATATATGGTCTTTTAAAAGTGCTGCGCAACATGTATGGGTGTTTAAAAATAATAAAGTTCTCACAGTCACAATGCATATCTGTTGGTTCTTGGAACTTGAAACTGAATTCGTAGTACAACAAAGACTTTGCAAACATACGCGTTCGTCAGACAGTAAAGTCGGCAAAACATCCAGAAAAAAATTGCATTCGCTCTATAAGGATTACATGCTTTAGTAACTTACACTGAAAAGTTTGCGCTTTATCTCGCTCAGTTCACTGCGGTAGGACGTGTTCACTGCGACAGTCTTTGTTTCTTTGATTTCAATCTTTGTGGTCTCTTGGGAATATTTTGTTCTTTTACGTCTCTTGGGTTGGTGTCGGGTATGCACAACGCTGCCATTTGTTTATTACTGTCACAAAAAAACTTCTGAGTTGAAGAGCAGCCAGCTTTCATTGTTCTCGTTAATCGACGCAAAATCCAACACGGTTTATGGTGTAGCAACTGCGTGCATCGTCGCTTTTATACGAAGCTCCCTGTATAAATTTGCATGTTTGTTAAAAAAGTTATTGGTTACCTGCGGGAGGCCATATATGCTAGTTTTGGGAATAATTCGCCGGAGGCCGGGGCCACCGTTGTTCTCAAAATTTATCTATTCGCACGGCAGTTAGCAAGTCAAAGAACAGTATTTCGTTTTATTAGGCAGTTGAAAAAACAGGGACATCTACGCCAAGCCGGAAGGGAAGATATGAATGAAAAGGAAAAACAACGCCAAACAAAGATGATACATCTTGTAAGAGAAATTCCACACAGAGAAAAGGGCCTTATTTTCCTGTTGCTTTTATTTTGATATATTCACTTTGTTATTGAGTTTGCTTACCTTTTCTGCTCTTGCTTTAATTTTTTCCTTCAGCATTTCACTCGTAGGGTTTTGCTTGCAGATTTCATGACAAAGGATGCGTAGTTACGTGAAGTCGGTTTTTTATCAAAAACTTGATGATTGATTCGACTGTGTCATTTCGCGAAATTTAGTTACTTCAGCATAGATATGTGCAAATCTGAATCATCGGAATGTTGTGAAAGCGGAGCCCAGTAGTCTGATTCCTCGAAAGCTCGCATCAACTCTGTAGCCTTTAACTGTCTCGAGAGGTTGGCGTCTGGAGACAACACCGTGGAATGTAAATAAATACAAATTTTATCGCGCAAAGCTCCTTGACCTGCAATGATTGCTGTTTCCCGATTGTTCTGCAGCGAATTTAGTCACAACAATCACACTTAACTTGCGTTGCGGTTTAGCGCGACGCTTTGCACGGATTGCGACGGTGGTCTACAACGTGACGAATTTTGCGCAACTTTTGCATACACGACGCTGGCCTCAGACGCGACTGGGGTTGACCATGCTTGTTGATGCAATTCGGTGAAACTGCTGATATGTATCACCATCCAAGATCAATTGATTAAAGGTGTAATAGTCGATAATTACTACCTGTTTTGTCTTACTACACGCTATAGACACCACGGTAGACAGTTCTTTGGAAAATTGGGCAATTGTTTTTCACTACACGGCGTGACATGGTATTAACTATAAGGCTGTGTCCACCAACAATACATGTGCTATGATTGGCATTAGAAACGGTGTTGTTGCGTTCATATGGAATTCGCAACATTGGTTGTGAGTATCCACTGCGTTTTACACTGTGAATCATTGACCAAGAAGCTGGGCATGAACACGAAAACTGTTCGCTGACATATTCAACCTGTTTAGAGCGTTGAAGCAAAACGTTCTAACGAACTGGTCGGAAATGGCAAGAAATGTCAGAGACAGCCCAGTGATTAATATAATTTGATGCTTGGAATCAATAAACACCGATGCTTTTTACAATTTTACATTTTATACTTATCATTTTACAGTTACAGTTGGTATTCGTTATTTTGACTAATTAAGCAAAATTTCGATCATTACAGTTAGTATTCGTTATTTTGGCTAATTAAACAAAATTTCTGCAGCGTTTCTTAGAGTCTAAATTGATGTTACGGCTATTCTTCAGCAACTCTTTGTTCTGCGAATGAAATTTTCGTGAACAAAAGAGTGCGAACCGTCTTTCTGAAGCTTGAACAACACTGCGTTAAATAGATCGAGGCTTTTCATTTGAGCATCTCACACTTGTCATGGAAAAAAAGACTATGAATCTCACATTAAAATTATGTTCGAGCATGAAGTAGTCCTGTCTATAAATCTGTTGTAGGTCTGAAGGCGAAACTTGTACCGTGAAGGAGTTTGTGAAACGTTGCTGTAAACGTCATTAAGAATACTGAACACCGCAGTATGTTGTGCCGCAGAAATTTAGAAACCAGGAAATGCGATCACGTTTTCTAAGAAGCAACGTGTTTGAGCGCCATGGTTGTCTAGCATAGATGTAGGAGCAGTCAAATTTTTGGGAGTGCACAAAATTTTTGCCCAAATTTCCCTAAACTTTCCCGAAAAGGTTTCGGGCAACTCTTTGTGCGAGTATTTCATCATTTTTGGGATGACCTCCAAAAAAAAGGTCTTCGTGTGATTCTTCCCGCGTTGGGCGCCAATTTTTCAAAATCAAACAACGTTGGGGACCATGTTTATCCGTATTTTCAGGTAGTTTGTCCAGAATTACAGGTATTTTGTGAACATTTTCATAGATTTTGCCCAGATTTTCACGGTATTTTGCCCGGATTTTCGACAAATAAAATCTTTTAGGGGTGCGCTTACACCCCTGCACTGCCGCCTCCTACACTGCCGTCTAGGAAGGGAAATATAACCCAGCTTCTTACACTGGTTTCAACAATGGATAGAATATAGGGGTTCCTAACCTGGGGTAAATGTCCCCCTAGTGGTGCATTACTTATCTGAGGGGGTACATTTGAGGTTAGCAAAAGAAGGAAAAATTACATTAATATATTATTTATATACTTTTATAGTTCCTAAAAACTAAAAGTTCAATTAAAAATTCAGGGGATTTCTGTTATTTCACTAAGCATTTTTGTTTTAAGAAGGTTAGGGGTACATGCTCACCTGTTGAAATGCTGAAAGAGTCACACATGTTCAGAGAAAGGTTGGGAACCTCTGGGATAGAATGAGCACAGGCGAAGAACGGCAAATATCGTTTCAACAATCAATGCCACTCGTTAGCAAAGATTAACAGTGGAAATAGCAACTGCACAAAAGCGTTTAGGGACCGCGACAGCTACTGTGGCGGCTTTGAGGCAATTTCGTTCATAACTTGCCGACCTATCGCGGTAGAGAGTCAATGATAGTGTCGTATGATGCAGAATTTCGTGTACTTTCTCATTAAAAAATTAGGTTGTTTTGGATTTAAATTTTTTTGTGGCAGTTTGGCGTCAAGACGAAGTGCCTTTGACGTTATTGGGACCTGTAAGAAAATTCCAGTGCTAATTAACCCATTTTTTAACATAAAGTACACGAAAATCTGCATGTTGTAATGTCATGATTGACTCGCGATAAGTAGTCGTGATATNGCCAACAATTGAGTCAAAAAGGCATTACTATTACTTACGCGGTCCCGCTCGCCTTAGATCTGATACTTGTTAATGCGTTTACCAGGGTTTTTTTTAGGTGTATTAGGGACCCGATTCGGATCCCTAGAATTGAAAATCTGGTCCCTAGAATCAGAGAAACTTATCATCGGGTGCCTAGAATCAGAGAAATTGGGTCCCTACAGCTCCATATCGAGTACCTAACATTGTCCTTAAAAAAAACGCTGCGTATACCCAACATCCACTGCTATGCCAAAAACTAAAGTGTACATTAAACTTCATGTGCCTTGAAAAGAAATAACTGACTTCTTGGTCTACATAAAACTGGGTAACTTCATCCACAGCAGTAACATTTATAGGTACAAAGCTATACATGTGACAATCAAGTCAGGCGTGAAAATTTTGCTTGAGTGTTTTTTGCTGATTTTAGTCACTAAAATTTGAGAAACTACAGAGTTGAATGGTGACGAGGCCGAGAACAAACGGACACTGCACACTAAGCGCTTCTAGATAAGGATTGATAAAAAGCAAAAGCAAAAAATAAAAATAATTCCCGTAGAGGAATTATTTAAGCTAATCTTATTATCATTATTAAAAAGAAGATCCATACAATCACGATAAGTACAGACGAAAAAGGAAAAAGAAATCAAACATATATATATAAATAAACTGAAGAAAAAATGGCGGTAGAAACGTAAATAAACGATGAAAGTGTGAAAACGTAGAAATGCGAGAAGGTAAGAACATCGAACGAAACAAAACAACAAGGGGGAAGTGTAAAAGGAATTTGGTTCAGAAATAAATTAATGGAATATTTACACAAATTCGATGGTGTATTGTACCGTATCAAGATGGTACTGTTTTTTCTTGGTTTGTCATGTCGGTTTATGTCACACGGATTTCAATGAGGTGAATATTGTTTACACAAAAAAACGGAAGTTCCCGGTGTTCTTTGCATAATGTTTAGTTGTCAGTCTAGGAACGACTGTTCTTTGATCCAGTGTTCCCTTTAAGCAGGGCAATTTCGCAGTGCCACCAGACAATTTGCACAGTGCTATCTCATTCTCGCGCACGTCCAACATTCTACATTTAATACGGTATGTACATATACGGCATAGCCCTTTCAACGTCAGGAACGCTTCACTGTTTTATGTGTCTGCATGGTTGCACAGTTGCATGCGCTTCGTGCGCAACAAAATAAACATTTGCTCAGGGCAAAATTTTCGTAGAGGAAACACTGCTTCGATCATATTGCTAATTGCGGAAGAACCCTCACTGAAAATTGTTGGGCTCGTGCTGTTGTATTAAACAGTTTCATTAGCCGCGACAGCCACGGTCAATAACACCTATATCAACATTGTTGAACTGCATACCGTGACTCAAAAATCAAGCCACGAATATAGGATTTCACTGGCGGGGCCAGGTGACAGAGAAGACGAGCAGACAAAAAATCAAGGGTAGAAGTTTGGGTCTTGTGTTCCACTATCGCTGTGAAATAAGTGACTGCTGTTGGCTCCAGCCAGTTGCTACTGCAATGCAATAGATATGCAGCAAGTTACGAAACTTTTGTCGGTGTCATGGCATTAGATGCGAGGAAGATAGCGAGTGGCCTAGAATATATTTCATTGACAAAACAACTTCTTCCGTGAATGCGTAATTTTGTTTTGTTTTCGGCTGGAACGAAAAGTTTTTCGAAGAGTAATTTCAAAAATAAGGAGCTCATGCTCGTCGATGGTTAAAATTATACTGTCAGATTTCGCGTCAGACCTAGAGCAGCAAAGGACGTTGAGTACATTTCTGTTATGGTATAAGCTTTGTACTTGTGAAAAGAACAAGGAACACAGAAATAACGCGTTTTTTGTGCCGGAAAGCATAGACTCCTGCAAAAGTTAACGGAAATATCTAACCTGAAACACGGTGTCAAAGTAATGTCAAGAACAGAAGCGCCAACAAAATGTTCTCTAACAAAATCATTAATTATGTTTTTGTGAAACTGAAGCTGGTCACTCCAACGGTTTTCAAACGTTTATTTTTAAGACCTTGTCATGTCTCAGAATAAGCAACTACAGATGTTCAGACAAACTCAAAAGTGTTTAACAATTTATTCAGAGTGATTTGTAATGCAACCACTTGTCAGCATGAACAAAATGCATGTTGTTTTTATCAGTTCATTGTCTATGTCGTCCTACGATCATTGTACGTAGGTTCATTGCATAAAAGGTCTGCTGTAATCCCCAAAATCCCCATAAACTATTTCAACATTAAGTCTCCACAAAAGTAATGCAGTCGCATCAATCAGCAAATCATATCACCAGGAAATCGATTTCAGATGTATTACGCTTTTTCAGTTCTGAAAATCGCAAGCAAAGGCTTATGAGTGAAATGATGAATAACTAAAGCATGATGCATAGAATGCATGCGAATAGTCTAAACCACAAGTGGTGACCTTAAAGCTGGCGCCAATTATGCTTCAAGCAACGTGGTGAAGAGAGGCAAAGTATCTCCAAGGTCTATTTTGCTTTTTGTGGAACATGATTGATTGAAGTGGACATATCATGTGACAAGCACAATAAACAAAGTTACATGCTTGGATTAGTGTGTAAGCCTAAAACCCTAAACCTATGACCCTTAACCTAAAACCCGGAAAACAACCTTAAAACCCTAAACCTAAAACCCTAACCATAAAACCTTAACCTAAAGAAACTATACTGTATAAATCAGTGGATTTGTTGCCAATTTTATAATGTCAAGACCCCCACACAAAAGTAAAGCTCCCCTATCGACTACTTTCTGGAGGCCGTTCTGCTCTCAACCTAAAACTCTCATCCTTCAAGCCTAAACCTGAAACCCCACCATAAAACCTTCAACCTTTAGCCTAAACCTAAATTCCTAAACATAAAACTCTAAACGTAAAACCCCGCAACCTTACTTACAAAACGATTGAGATTTGGTGCATATATCAAAAACACCTACAGCACGCCATCATAATGTTGCACAACACGTTTCATCCAAGAAGCAACTCAGCACCAAAACCGTTGACCGCCACGCTCATGCAAGAAGTTATCACCATGCATGCACGAAATTTTCCTTAAAGTGTATCTGCCAGTCGCGCCTGATGGTGTGCTCACATATGGGAAAAGCAAATTTGCCTTAAAATGCAGCAACGGCAAAGCAATGTCAAGTGATTTCAGTCACTTTCATTGCCACCGAGCTGTTCTTTCAACTCAAAAAAAATTTAAAGTTTTTTTCAACATCAGCGGGCGGCTCGGTGAAGTCCAACCGCTAAAAATATCGTTAGCGGCCCGCTCGTTCAACCTCAGCGCCCCGCCCAAAATCCGCACCATTAGCGGCCCGTGCCATCTCTACCACTGAGTACTCGGACGCGCCACGTCGCACAGCAACCTTTGTTCGAAAATAGAGGCATCTCCTCACGGCGTTCCTACAGGCACATTTGCGTAGGAGAGGCAATATGCAAGTGATCTGCATGTTGGAGCACCAGAGGAGGCCCCGCAGCGATCAATACACCTGGAAAGGACAGGCTTTAGAAGACGCTTACACTTTTCTAAAGATAAGCAAGCTCATCTGCAGTATTGTGCTGAAGACCTGAATGGCTCACCATATCTTTTATCATGCGTTTCTCTTCGGTTGCGCTATTTAGTCAAAACATACTGGAAGAGCGTATCTGATTATCATTCCAAAACATTCGTATATGCTACACATTATAAAAAAAACTCTATGTAAAAAATTGAACATTTTCATATAGAGCAACCTTTCACAATTCTCACGTTCAAGAGGGTTTTAGAGTTCAGTTTAGCCTGGCTGTTTAACTTTTGACTAAAGGGGATCTCCTTTTCATTTGTTGCAGCACCCCTTGTCTAGGCCACTCTTTCTTCCTCAGACTCAAGTTGTAGTTTTTTCACAATGCTAGTCAACCCCTTATGCTGATTACGTTTTCTCAGACTAAGACAAAACAGTAATATAAAAAATTACCTCTTGTTCCAGTGGGACAGCAGTTGTATGCGGAAGCGGAGTGGCGCTAATACAAGATCTTGCATGAGAATGATCCACCGTGGAGTTTGGAAGAGGGGGGAAAGCGGACTATGAATCTACATTCGGGACAGGTGGACTTCTGGCAGTTCGATGCGCTTTACAGGCATCGGCATAGGACAGTCTGGCCTCTGTTTTTAGTTTGAGTATTGCAGTTTCCCGTTTGTACCTCGGGCAGATTTTTTCATTCGCGGAGTGACTGCCTCCGCAGTTGGGACATTTCGGAGCAGCAGCGCGGCACTCACTATACTAATGTTCGCCGCTGCAGATTGAGCAACGTAGTTTACGTCGGGAATGGCTGGGTACATGTCCATAGCGGTTACATTTATAACACCGCAACGGCCTTGGAATATACTGCTTAACGTGGAAAAACAAGTAACCAAGTTTTACCTCACCAGGGAGGTCAGCAGTGTTAAACTGCAGAAATACTGATTTGGAGTCTTGCAACTCCGGTGAATCTCTGCTCTTGATCTCTGCTCTTTTGACTGAAGTATACTTTATATATCAAAAAATAAAGTATACTTCAGTCAAAAAATAAAGTATACTTTACAAAAAAATACTTTATTTTTTGACTGAAGATGGATTAAGAATAATCCGAAACGTCTCAAAATAAAAATGTATAGTTTTTTGAAGGCTTTTTTAGTGTAGATGAAACTGTTAAGTCTATCCCAATTTTATGTTCCAAAAAAAATTGATAAGTATGGAAAAAATAGGTGCCGCAAAAAAGCATATCGGAAAGTCAATATTGCTAATAACATCGCTACTTGTCAAACATTTTTGCCAAGAATTTGCTATAAACTGAACAAGCACTTGCCACAGGGCCGGATTAAGAAGGGGCAACGGGGGCAATTGCCCCACGCCCCCCGCTCCAAGGAGGTTCCCCGTGATGAACATTATTTGTTTTTAATGAAATACTTGTTTGAAAAATTGTCATTCAGAAACGATGCAAGAAGACAAATCTATATTCCGATGTGGCATTAAGTATATCTATTGATTTCTCTGCAAGTTTGACTTTCTGCCAGTTTTAGCACTCACTACTGAATGTAAATATTTTCGGTTTTGTTGAATGCAAATATATTTGAAGTTTGCATGAAACTTTTTTTCATAATCGTTCTTTTGGCATGGGCGTGATTATCTACTCGTGCATCAGGCCTACTGCACAAAGTCGCCAACACGATACTATTTGCGTGCTAAAACTTGTCCTGTGGTTGCTGTTTAGTGTAGAGGAGTGGTTCTTAAGTAATTGGCCTTTGTTTCAAGCCCCCCTGACTTTAAATAAGCTGCAAAACTGGTGTATTTGTTTGTAAACCTACCGATCAAACTTTCCATGTTGTAGAGCGCGTAAGGGCTCCCGCCCCCCTGGAAATTTATTGACGCATCCCTGGGGTGGTGCGCCCTCCGGTTAAGAACCACTGGTGTGTTGTATCAATGATCCTTAACTTCTTGTGCCGTCTAGTGTTAGCCCAGCCGAACTGCAGCTCTTTGTATCGTCATAAAAGATCTTTTGGTAAACTAGCAGTGGCAACCCTGTTCTGGTTGCAGGCGATAGCCCAGTGTAGGTATTCGTAATTGAGCAAAATTTATGTACACACTAATTCGGTTATTTCAAATCAACCAACACAATTATCAAAAATCATGATAATTCAGTTTACATAGTAAATTTGTACGCTGTGTCTACAGTTATTCCAGTGATAATGTTTGTTTTTCTTATTTATTACCTGGCTTTATGCTGGGGTTTTCCAACAGTAATGTAACCATGAAACGTGGACTACATTGTTTTTATCACAAAATGTTGAGGGGTCAAAAGATATTGCGACTCCCATGTCCAAAAGTTGTGGGGACATGTCGTCCCTTGAACTCGGTCCCTGCAAAGGACGTTCATAAAACGCTTACTCCTTCTAAACCGCAAACAAAATTCCTCCATGGAAATTTTGTCGCTTTTTTGTTATGAACTGATGTGGGAGGCTTTAGGCTAACTTAAAAACACCGAAACGGGGGTAACACGTGGTAGAGTCGTTCAATTCGTCTGACTGACTCTGTTTCGTTTCCGGATTAAAAACCCCTATTCGTAGCAACTGCGACTCTGGCTTTGGAGTAAAAACACACAATGGTATAGCTGTTAGTTCTCGAATAAAGTGACCTTACCTCTCGGATTTTTGTCCCCTCAATATGTTGTCATAAAAACAATGTAGTCCACGTTTCATGGTTACATTACTGTTGGAAAACCCCAGCATAAAGCCAGGTAACAAATAAGAAAAACAAACATTATCACTGGAGTAACTGTAGACACAGCGTACAAATTTACTATGTAAACTGAATTATCATGATTTTTGATAATTGTGTTGGTTAATTTGAATTAACCGAATTAGCGTGTACAAAAACTTTGCTCAATTACGAATACCTGCGCTGGGCTATCGCCTGCAACCAGAACAGGGTTGCCACTGCTAGTTTACCAAAAGATCTTGCGGTTTGTTTTTGATTTAATTTATGTGGTTTAGTGTTTCTAGTGAGAATCTTGTGGTTATTAGTAGCAGTATATTTTATCTCGGAACTGACCAAATTTCAATTGATTATTACAAGGTTTGAGCATACATCTGTCTATTTAAGCCAGTTTTTTTTTAAGGAAAATGTTAGGCACCCGGTGTGGACCTGTCTGGACCCGAAAAATTTCCGACTAAATTGTAGATATTTCCTTTGATAATTTTCTTTGATTCTAGGAACCCGATTTTCCATTTTAGGGACCCGAATCGGGTCCCTAAAACACCTTAAGAAAACCTGATTTAAGCCCAACTCTAAGAATTAATGTGCTTTGATATTTAACGCAGTGCTAGATACAGCACCATTGCACAGTGCCAATTGCTGTACCATCATCATGGGCGTAGTCAGCGGGGCACTTGGCCAATGGGCCCCAGAATATGTCATTTCAATAATTTGGCCCCTATTTTGCCAATTTAACAAAAACAACGTACTACGTTTGAATGAACATGGTTTTCGAAGCGCAAACAATAAAGTTTTGTTCCCCACGTTTTAGCAAACTCGGTCCCTGTCCATTTGCATTTCATCCTCAGCAACCTGAAAAGGATAAGCAAAATGTTGACGTTTCCTCCCTGGAAAAATTCTGCGGACGCCCATGCAACTGCAGTAATGGACTAGATGATGTGACCACAGCAACACCACACCCTCGTCCACAAACAAGATCAACACTGTTGATCATCAGATCACATACCCACGATCACGTGATCTCAAGGCTTGATCTATTCTTAAAGAATTATTAGGCAGTATATAAAATCAAATTGACAACTGTCCTCTTTCTTAGTTTGACGAATTGAAGTTGCATTTTCAAATTCCAAAAGATAAAGAAAACAGGATTCTTTTTCTCTTTAGTCATCAAAGCACATGCTTGACATTGTATGCACCAGGGTTTGCTATTGTTGACATTTTATTTAGACTGCAATGTGTAAAATTAATAATAGTTTGATTGTCATTACGATGTTACTACCTGTTGTTATTTTGTATGTTTCAGGTTACTTTGTAAGAAAAATCAGTTGCGTGTTGCACAAAACTGCAACTGCAATAAGACAATGGTGGTTACTTTCACTGCAAGCTGTTAGTTCTATCGCAAATTTTGGGCTTTAATTTGGGTTAGTTTGGAGTTTTTTGGCCTTATTTCATTTCATGAGGACATTGAGCTGTATTTGTAACCAGCATCTAGCAACACTGCCCAGCTTTTTGACTGCGACAATTTGGTAAGACTGATGTCGGATTCAGAGCCTACATTCAATTGCAATCTATTGTGAGCTTCAAAGTATTTGGGCAAGTTTTTTAATAGTATCAGGAAAACCAGCCTAACGTTTAAATTTATCATTGAATCTTACTGGAAAAACTTTATAAAAATTGACATGAATCTCAGTTGTGATAGATTGATCACTGGTTTGTTTTTGTCGGTATGTGCAATAATTCCTTGCTAGGATTGTCATTTGTCATGGTAGCCGGTATATTGTTCTGAATAGTATCATGTCACAGTCAAATATATTCGTGCGCGTAGCTGGAGACAGGTAGCTTCTCGAGCTGATCAACAATTATGGTAATCCTCAATTCAATAGTTTATCTTCATTGATACTTATTGCTAATCTAAGCTTTGCTTGTGATAAACTTGACCAGGGAATTTGCTCTGCCCGTCACTGTGCTTTACTTTGCAATAACAAGTGTCAGTTATAAAATACAGTACACATCAATGATGAAGCCACTGAGGTCCTGTGTTCCTCGTATGCTTGCGATTACAGTAACTCATACAGTAGATGCAGATCAAGCAACAACTGCTTGCTATTTCCCACAGTGTGCTTTACCCTTTGCAAGTGGAAAGTTTCGTAGGTAGAATATTGCAGTGGGTGGCGAAAGGAAGCGCTGTCAACATAAAAATGTGGGCAGCTGGTAGTGATAGCCTCGAGTCACTACTGTGCTTGGTACGAATTCTTTGATAAATTTTGCCAGTAAAAGCTACTCTCATCCTGCAATGCATGGCTGATGGTGGTAAGCTGCCAGTTGGTTTGTAGTGGCAAATAGTTCAGATAGAGCATAATTCAGGATTTGCTTGATGAGGTAAACTTGAGAAACCCATCGCGCATTGCAAAGTGTTCAAAAGACGTGAATCAACCGCAGCTAGTTGAAGTTTTTTCAATAAACTGGGATGCTGACCCTTTGAGGAGAATTTTGGCATATGTTTATCAGATCCATGCTATGCAAACGTGGTGAATACTATCACAAGAAAAATGATCCTGTTGTTTCAGTAGGTATAGACAAGAAGATCGCTCCAGACGGATACTTGACGATTGCACAGAACGTGTTTCGTTGTTTTGGAAAGATTCGACGCGGACTATGTGCTTAAGCTCCCTTAGTTGTTGTAATAGTTAAAATTACGATGCAGCTTACAATGGTTGTGCTTTGATTGCTCGACTTTTATCTTTGAAACCAACTTTCTCAAAGATTAACTAAAATAACACTTGGGAATATGCGTAACATTTGAGCATGATGAAACATTTTGGGAAAATTTGCGGGTATTTTTCATAACATGCTTCCTTCGCCAAATGCTAAACTTAACTGGGCTCGTGTTACAACAAAATTACTATTAAATACCTTCAAACTATGTACTGTAAAATGAAGCGAAAGAAAAATTTGATCACCTGGTGTTCACTAGCCAACGCCACGTGGCATTTCCCGGGGATGACAAAACGCGACATGTAAAAAATATTACAAAAGCATTGCTCGCAACGGCACAAACAGAAACAACGAGCAATTGATTAATGCTTCAGGCTCCTGAGCAGTTGTTATCTATCTAGATCTTCACAGTTGAGCAGAAGAATGCTGCAGGCAGTCATTCCGCACATCACCGTCCTGTGCAACAATCAATAAATATCATATCAATCGTGCGTTTCCTTTGGTATGAACTGAGGTTGATTGCTGAGGACACAATATGTGACTTTGAATGCTTTTAAAACTTTCTGATGGCGTTCGACAAAACACTTGAGCAAAATTTTGCAAGTTTTTAGATGATCTCTAACTCTAGACGTTTTGTGTTATGCTGTGAAAATTTAAAGAACACGTTTGCAAGTGAATACTAGTATAATTGAACCTAGTTTAGTTTGTTTTTTGACAACGCAGAGGGTCATTGGGCAAATCGGGAAAATGCCCGGGGCCTCGCGCTTGAATATCAAAACACTCCTGTACTGTTTTTTCATGTTTTTAGGCTGTTCACCTCACGTCAAAATTGAAGAGCTTTTTGATTGCTGCATTTAGTATATAGTTTAAGGAAACTGACAACCTTGACATTTGTCGTTGTGCAATGTGCAGCCCTCTTCAATACCATTTTGGACAAGCAAAAAGCTAATCTTGATCACAGTGACGGAAAATGTATAGAATTGCGAATGTATTCTGTTTATTGTGAAACACGAGCTGCACTCTGCTATTCCAAATATTGCCCTTCGCATCTACCTGTGCCTCATGGTTTCCAACTGTACTGCAGAGCGGTCTTTTTCTATGTTGCGAAGTTACGAATTATCTTCGAAGTTCAACTGGGCAAGAAAAACTAAGCATGTGGTCTCTAATGAGCATAAAGCATGAGATTCTTGGAGATGCGGGCCTGGAGACAATCATCAACGATTTCGCGTGCAAAAAATACGGCGTCATGAAACTTTTCGTTGCTGACTTTTTTTCAAAAGCACACATTGACAGAGGCGAGGGAGACTTCAATAAGTTCGTTACTAGGAATTCTTCGCAATATAACGCCTTTGCAATTAACGTTATAATGCGCTGACGTAACAGTTAGTTGCGAAGTGCTTGTGGTGATCGCGAGGGTATCAGTCCTAGATCAAACAAAGCGCTGTTGTCCACTAGATCACGGAACAGTTAATATTGGTGTAACTATTGCAAAGCTCCCATCGCAAAACTTCAGTCAAGTAATACGGTTCAAGTTGCTTTTGCATTATATTTCGTTGAGAACATCTTTTCTAAAGGGTGTACGATTTGGTCTGCGAGAGAATGTAGAGTAGACATATCTTTCCTCGATACATACGTGAATGGACGATGTGTGCAGCTGTGAAGATGGTCAGGCAGCCTATGACAAAAAAGGTTGTTGTGTAGTGTCATGGTAACAAAATATCGCTTTTTGTGATACAACTTTCTGTTTGCACAAATTAACCTCATACGAACCGCCGTACATGGTCACACCTAATTGTCTCTGAAGTATAGGCCGCCAAATCGTATCAGTTTTGACGTTTTTGACCGGTGCTTCTGCAGACTTGAAACGAGGGCATGTGAAATTCCATGCAGGTGCAATAAGCGTTTAGGGGGCCTCGCGGTCACGACTTTGCCTAGGGGCTCGCGTTCATTTGATACGGTCCTGACTATACAAAAAACACTTTGACATTCAATCTATGTCGGTTTTGTCAAATTTTTCCAAAATCTTTTGGGCAGCATTTGAGTAGTTCAAGTGCTTCAAAAGCTTTTTTTCCAATTAGGCACTTTTTCGCAAGATGGGCCGTGTTCAAATCTATGTAAAAATTGATAGTTATTCACTCTTATCCCATACAGCCCTCACAATTGACAAATCCATAATTAATTAAGAAGCACCGGGCTTGTGATCAGTAAGAACTATGAAGCCAAATGTGTAAACGAGATGTGACAGGTTACATAGGTTTATATAACAAAGTATTCTGCATTTGTTGACGCACATTTTAACACAAAAGTTAGCAGCCCATTATGGCTTTGGAAATTTGCAGACATATTCCAAAGACTACATAAGCACCCCCATAAGTATGCTGTGTTCCGGAATTTACGTAACATCGTCCCCAGCAGCTGTTCCAAATTGAGTGTGGTGTAGCTTCGGTAGCGTTGAAGACGCGTTGACATAACAAAACCCGTTGTAGGGTTGTGAAGCAGAGATAAGAAAATTAGCAGACGGTGTAGTTTTGCTGCAAATCGGCTTTTCTAGGAACATGATAGCTTGAAACTTTTCAGCTTTCTTGACAGATGATGACTTGGAAAACCTGCTTACCTACGTAATTGAGGGCTTGAAAGCAGGAGCGTAACGTGGGGGGCAAGGGGAGCGCAATTCCCGTACGACGAGTCACTATGGAGGCGCCAAATCACTGCGGGAAGCGCCGAAAAGTACCAACAATATCACAAGTACTTCCTTCAGTACAGTACATTTGCTTCCGAAAGACAGTTTCGAACATGCGGGCGACAAACTTGCTTCGTGCCCCGAGTGCCACCTAACCTCATTACGCCCCTGCTTGAAAGTGAATATTTTCATGTTGTTGATGGTCTGGAGCGATAGAACAGCGTCAAGAGCATTTAACAGATGATAGTTTGTTTCTGAACCAACTTTTCTAGGTAAATTAGCTTTATTACGCTTCATAATTCTTAATCATGACAGATACATAATTTCCTCATGTGCTTGTGTTTTTCGGAAACCCACTGAGCTTGAGACAGCGAGAAATACTTAACGTGAGGCCGTCACCCGTTGACCGCGACTGTCCAACCGGTCGATATGGTGGTTTTTTCAAAATTTGGAATAACATTAAGCAATCTACGAAACTTATAAGTAAATACTTCTTTATTTAATCTTCACTTTTTAATTTTTGGGTCAGGTACGCTGATAATACTGTGAAGTAGAATACACTGCTTTGTATACATCCTAATTACTCCACTGCAAGTATATTGCGAACCATAACAAGGCAAAATGTTTGAGGTGGTACAAATTTTTTTTTAACTTACCGAGACCTAAAATTGAAAATTAATAGCCCTGAAAGAATTTTTTGTATTTTTGCAAGGCAAATTCTTCTCTTTCCTCTCTGCAGCAGCACTTCATGCCGTAAAAAAATCAGTTGCAGTAGATTAATACTAGGTGGCTCATGTTCATCAGCCACTACTGGGCCAATTGCGAATGGAAATGTGTTTATTATTCTTTAATATTTCATTTACAAAGCTGGCATTTATAGAATCGCTGAACACTTTACATTTTTTGTCTTTGCACATGAGAGAATAAGATTGAAAAATTTGAAGCAGTAGAAACCAATTAAAACGATCTAGCGCAATGCAGAAAAAATGCGCACGTTACTGAAATTATCAAAGAAGGATCTCACTGGTGCCACTAACAACTTGTACCAATATAAGACACAATGAAGTGGTTTCTACCAACTTGCTGCACACATAAGCTCATCTTGAAGATATTGTTTGGAATCAATGCAGTCTTTGCAGTGGGAATTTTATTTTTTTGGATACACCTTCATTCCACCACCTGCCTAACGCCATACACTTGTTCGAAAAATACGAGGAAAACATTGCATGAAAGTGATGGCGTTAAATCATTTTCAACCACCAAATTCACTCTCACGAAAAGTTCGCTGAGAACAGAACAATTTTTAAAAGTGGCTGATGTCACCCATCCCCTGAAAATATCTGCTAACGATGGGTGGAATATCGCAGAAAACGTAAGATATCCAAACCGTGGTGACATGAAAGTGGAGTTACTGAAATTAGAAGAAAAATCTATTTCGACTGCTCTGACCAACGACAGCACTTCAACTAAGCAATGTGCATGGAGCTGCAAGAGAACGAATTGGACAGAACAAGTAAAACCGCTTCTGCGATTAGATCCAACCCGCTTTTTGTATCCTGGCTTAGTCGGAGGCCCCAACAACCAACTTTGCGGATTGATGGATTCCATTTACCTAGCAATACGTCTAAACAGGTATGAGTGAAAGAGTGGACATAACGTGAAAGATTTTTAACTTCGAGCTTAAACAGAGACACTAATAAAGTAGTAAACCGCATTTAACAAAACATTGTCACAAACACAACAACGGTTAAGCTTGTGTGATAAGTGTGCTAAAAAATAATTTTGTCCTAATTTAGTGTTTTCTTCTAAACATAAAAATTAATTTTACTCATGGAAAAATTAATTTTGCAATTAATTTTACTCAGTGTTGTCATGGCGAAATTTTAATATTTATAAGATTTTTTCAATTAAGTTAGAAAACCTACAGCAATTATCACACTGGAATCGCAGCATGTTGTTTTGAATAAAAACTAAAGTTTGATTGCGGCATGTAATGCAATTTTTATATAAACGTAATACGGCCAATTAGCACTTTCTAAATGAATGTTGTGTGTTTTCGACTAACAATTTGCAAGAGTCAGATCAACAAGTTGAAGATCACTGTCCTTTCTGGATCTGCCACTCAAGTTTTTAGTTGCAGGTGAACCAGGCTTTATTTCAAAACGAAGGCCACTCTTCAGGCGATTGCTTTTAGTTCGTTTATTTGCAGACGGTTCCTCATCTGTTCAGGTCTGGATTTGAAACTGCGATTCAATTCATTGGCACCACTTTGGCCTTCATTTGAACGTTATGATCGAAAAACTTGCCCCAGTCCTTTACTCCAAAGCCAATTCTCTGCCGTTAAGTCAACCAACAGCATTTATACAGTTCGATACACCCATGTTTAAATTTGAGGTATCCATTGACCAGCTAGATTACAAATTCTTCCCAAGATCAGCAAGTTTCAAAACATTTGAAAACTTTCAATATGCAGTTTTGCTTGTAAAAAACGCAGATTTTTGCAGTTTTTTTAATTTGGTGATTGTTCTTTGTTCAGTTATCGTTTTGCATTTGTTGTTGCTATAGAATGTTATCAGACGAATCCATGTTTGATTCACCGACGGCTGCTAACTTGCGGAGCGACGTTGAAAAATGATCGTGTGCTGTGCACATATCTTCACTAGACTTTCAATGACACCAGTGCACACGTTACAGCAATCAGTAGCTGGAAGCCTATATGCTTTCCTAAAATTCATCTGCTTGCTGTTGTGGAGCATCGCATTTGAATCTCATGAGCATGCCAGCAATCTGTCTAATCAAGCCACTGATGAACTCAAACTGTTAACTGGAATAGACAAGACTGTTAACCTAACCCAGATCATTTACATGGGATTTTACCCATTCCTAAACCTTCAAACAGTGGTAATGTTTTTCAAGGCTCAACACTACACATTGTTCTTTATTTTTATCTCGCGACCAAAAATTGAACGGCTACACCTGGAAATTTTAGGGCATTCGTTTGTTTTTAATTTAACTTCTGTGAAGCGACAAACACCAGATTAATTGTGAATGTGGGATGGTAACTTGGAGCCATAGAAAGTGCTCACCCCATAAAGTTGCCATTGTTTTTGCTGAATGAGAAGTTCGGCCTATCACTCTGATATGTTAGTGCGATCAACCTTGCAGCCTATCTGTTGCACTGGTTGATNAACTCTCAAGCGAAAAATGCTGCATTAAAAACTAGTCGTTTAAATAAGTACGCCAATTTGCAGATATCAGGAAAAACTCAATCCGCACATTTCACATTCAGCACCAACCGCACTCTTTGATATTCCGTATTCAAAGTCGCACTTACTGTATATTCTTGCCATGGTTTACCTTTTAATTGTATCAACGTCTTTGTGGCACAGTTTTAAAATTATATTACGCATAAGTTAAGTATTCCACTACAATGCAAAAGTCTAATACAGTACCACCAACCAAAATCTGTTCGACCTCTGTTAAATTGCCAGCTATGGTTGGCGACGCAGAATGCCATTCAAAATTGTAGTGATCCTATTTGGCGTTCAAACATCATTCAACCTCTGACATCTATTTTATTTTCACCCAGCCGCACACCCTCATATTTGAGAACCGTAACATTAGTTATTTCGATAACGACCGTTCCGTTACTCTTCGGTTACAGGAAATTATCCGAGGAGAGAATCCTCTGCCCTCATGTCTGTAATAACGGCATTCATGTTCGTTTGTGTGATCGCTGTTATCAGTGACATGCGTGCAGAGTATTTCAAACACTCACTTTTAGAACGCTGGACGCCAAGGTGTAACAGCTCACCGCAGCGTCAGCTTAGAAAATTCAGTTTTACTCCAAGCTTCTTTGTAAAACTGCTTTGCATCACATACTACGGTATGTGAAAATTGTGCTGTTTTTTAGTTCATTTGTGGTTACAGCCTTATCACAAGTAAACTAAAATAAGAATGAATAAATCCATGGTTGACAGAATTAATACACGCAGGAATGAATGAATGAATTCATGATTGGACGAATAATTGAGTGATTGAAGTAAATTTGCGTCACGTAAATTTACACTTTTGTTTTAAATTAGTTCTGTGTTGCTCATGCAAGCATACCTTAGGCTTGTAAAAATCAAGTAAATGGAGCGGTGCCATCAGGTATTATAAAGCAATCTTTGCCATTTAGTTCTTAGCATCAGCTGAAGTATTTTCTGAAATGAAGCTATATCCTAAAACAAAACCACATTCTTGCAAAACGTTTGCGAACAAGCTCCTCAAAAATTGATAAATTGAGTGAAAGCTTTGCTCTGAAATGCGACCATTTTAGAGACATGCGTACGTGTTGTATTCACACGTTTATTGGAATAAACCAGGGGTCGGGAACCTATGGCTCGCGAGTCAGATGTGGCTATTTTGATGACGGCATCTGGCTCGCTTGATATTTTCTCAACACGATTGTAACGAATGAAACGTTTTCTGTAATTTTCCATCCACCAGACTACAAAGCCATCAGCAACACCATGCAGTACCAGAAGTCGCATTAACAGTAAGAAGCATGTTATTAAAGAGAAAATTCAGACATTTACCATTATTTAAAATTGGTGATTTTGTTTAAAAATGCACACGTTAGTTAATAAGTTAGTTGCATTAAATGTTGAAAAATATTATATGGCTCTCACGGAAATACAATTAAAAATATATAGGTTTCATGGCTCCCTTAGCCAAAAAGGTTCCCGACCCCTGGAATAAACTGTTAATTTGCAATACACTTTTAAACTTCATAAATTTTCCCCAGAACTCTTGTTCTCCCTTACTTCTATGCACATCATTCTTGGAATGCTGTTTTAAATCCGAGCAAAAGGATTGATACCGACAATCTTCGAAACTTTCTCTCAGTCATTTCTGTGGAGCAGCTTCGTGAAGAGTGTCACAATAGTTTTGATGTTGTTTTCACGGTAGGTTGCTTACTCATAGAGCCTGCGCTGTTGATATTCGCTGGAACGACCATGACATCCGCTGTTTTGAATTGCATGAAATCAAGCGTTTACGACACTAGTTGTTAGAGAAAACACGCAATTATGTTTAACAAGCAAATATCTCCAAGCATCCTTCGCTCTTTATCTGCAGGCACAGCAGCCATCTGTTGCACTTTTTCGACGATTCCAGGCACATACGAAAATGAAAATTTTACTGAAAGACCCGTCGAACTCGAACCAGAAAGAGCGTCTTATATCAACAGCCTTCCTGCAGCAAAGCACAAACCGCGATATGGAACCTGGGTACCCTCAGATGAACAAAGCATAAAAGAGTTGTTTGACACAACCGCGCGTTGCGCTATTTTCACCTCGCCTTTCAAAACCGTCAAGGTCCAGCCTCAGAAAGGTCGAGTTACATCTTTAGATTTACCACGCAATTCTGCCGCAAATATTTCAAAAATATCAGACGAGGCGATGTTTTCTGCAGTTTTGGATGCCGTTCGAAGACCTTCTTGCATTGTAACAGCTGCTGCCCGTTACGTCAAATCCGTTTTTAAAGGAAAACCGTTCGTTGCTTTGCACTGGCGGTACGATAAAAACGATTGGTTCAAGTGGCACTGCATTGCCAACAATCAAGCAAAGTATGCAACTGCCTGCAAGCACCTGCCTTACATCACACCACTAGATGTAACTAGAGCCATACACAAAAAGCTTTTCCATTGGAACGTTCGTGAACCGCTCAGACAGGTTTTATATGCAGCTTCTCCTCCGTCGTTGCTAAACTTCACGTCGCAGGTCTATCAATTGTTTAGGAAAGATAAATTGCTCGACAAGAGAGTGACTTTGGAAGCCTTTTTTGAACGTCACTACAACGGCTGCTGGAAACAAAGCGATGAAAATATAAATTTTGGTGAAATTATTTCCATGACAGAAATGGAAATTTTGACCAAAAGTACATGGTTTTTTTATTCTTCTGGATCAACCTGGTCCGCCAACATAAGACCTTTTAGAATGAAAGGCAGAATGGGGGAAAGTACTAACGTTTATCAGGAAGCTGATATTTTTCCATTAGCTTGCGAAGAGATGCTTGAACGCAGAAGAACAGAAGTTGCAACGGAATTTGTATGAAAAGTTTGAATATAACGTCACTCAATACGAAACCAGCGAAGTCACTTTCTAGCCGATATAACTCAACACACCGCAGTTGAAGTTTCTCAATAAAAATGCGTCTGACTGAAAAAAACTGTGGGGAAACATAGGAAATTGTAATTGTGCGTAAACGCATACGCCGTCTTTGGGCTGGCTTATTTGAGATGTGTGATATGTTTTCTAACTAAAAACAATACCTAGTATATGAAGAATTTTGAAATGCGAGGAATACAGACGTACATTTTTGCGCTTTGGCCATTATTATAGATTCATACTCCTTTTCGTTTACAAAAGTGTGTGGCAAGTTAGATGCCATTTAGTTTTCATCCCACTTATGAAGCTAAACCAACTGCTGCAAACCTCCGTAATCACGCATCAAATTTGCCCGCTAATATGAGTGTCAGTTTGTTTAGCTATCGTGTGCATATTAAAAGGAACTTCATTAAAACGTTCAACTGGCTCAAAGAAAAACAAAAACTCTTAAGAAGTAGTGTGGCTCCATTAGCTAAAGGCGATGTTAAATCTCAAACGATCAAGAAGAGACAAGATCGCAAACGTTACAAGAGAAGGAAAGCTAAAGCAGCCCAAGAAAGTATGGCTCAAAGAGCAAACACTATGATTTTGAACAAATCTGACATTGTGTTAAATGACAAACAATATATCGAGAAAAACAACATAAATGGTAAGACTAGACAAAGCTTGGACAAACTCAAAAAATTAGTCAGCAACAAAGTAATCGTTATATGTAAAGGCGATAAAGACGGTAAATTGCTAATTTTGAATATGTCCGTTTGAAAATATACCTCGGAATTCAAAAGCTATAAATACACACCTGGACAATATTCGACATTCTTGTGAAAAGTATGTGGTAGAATTACATCGACATGGAGCTACGAGTGACAAACTTTTGTTACACAGCATTGGTATGAATGAAAACAATGGTATTTTCCAACATATACAGTATCTGGAGTCAAAGCTAAATACTTCAACTGTAATGAAACTGCATATACGTATCTTCTGTTTAAAACGCATAAAATTAAACCTGTAGAATTCGCTACAACCAACATTTTCAATAAACCTGTGAGACTATTGCAATANGCGGGCAAAATAACCACCTCACGTGTTACAACTATGANTGAAAGCATACTACAANCTATATCTGCCAAATTTTGCCAATCGTACGCAAATGAATGCTGTAAAGACAGTAACATTACTGACTTAATAAACTGGCAGAATCGTGAAGGACCTCACGTACAAGCAAAACTTTTTAACTCTGAACTTCACATTGTGGCAGCAGATGTAAAAGGACTTTACCCAATCTTAAACGATCACTGGTGAAGCAGCCGCTGATCTGTGCCCTTATACCACATTCATAATTTGAACAACGCACAGTAGGCACGTTGGTACAGCTTATATTTTTCTGTTTGAATAATGTCATCACCCAACATGGACAGAACTACTACACTCAGACTAATGGTATTGTGACTGGTGATAACCACTCAGTGGTTGGGGAGGATAACAGGTGCCTTCACGTGGCCCTCCCTGTATGACATTTGCCACAAAATGTCAACCAAACCTGTCAATACGAGAACAACCACTGTACCCACGCTGGATATGTTCGGCATGGGGTGGGTCATAAAACGCCCTTCTCAGGGCGCGGCAGTAGAAATGCTGCCGAAGACCCACGACGTAACATACTCCAGCTGAACACCGAGGGGCTCACTACAGGACATCGAGGATAGCTTTTCGGCTAAGAAGGCCGGAGCTGTGTTTGTCAACCTCACAGCAGCCTATGGCACCGCGCCTCACCTGCAAGCTGCTGCGATTGCTGCCTGATAGACACATGGTCCACATGATCATGGAGATGGTTGGCAATCGCAGCTTGACGCTTACCACCGGAAACGGCGAAAGGAGCAGGTTGCGACGCATCAAGAACGGCGTCTCCCAGGGATCTGCCCTGGCGCCCCTTCTCAACATCTACATCTCTGACCTGCCGACCACCGTCTCCAGAAAGTATGCATACACTGACGATCTAGCAATCATGCATGCTGATGGAGATTGGTAGGCAGTGGAAGAAGTGCTGAGCAAAGACATGGCAACCATAGGTAAATACCTCCAGACTTGGAAGTTAAAGCTCAGCACTACAAAAACGGTGTCGGCAGCCTTCCACCTTAACAACAAGGAAGCTAAACGTGAGCTGAAAGTCAACTTCAATAACGAGACCCTGCCCTTCGGCTACGAGCCTAAATGCCTCGGAGTAACGTTGGACAGGTCGCTCACGTATCACCGAAACCTCGAGTCACTTCGCACGAAGCTGACATCACGCGTCGCGTTCCTGAGGCAGCTTGCTGGCTCCGGTTGGGGTGCTGGAGCAACAACTCTGCGAACAGCCACCCTAGCTCTGGTTCATTCAACCGTAGAGTACTGCGCTCTGTTGCCGCAGTGCTCATATACCCCCTCATCGATCCCGCCATCAACGACGTCTTGCGAATTGTGACTGGATGCCTGCGTCCTACACCACCTTCCAATTCTCGCAGGCATCCAACCTACTGAGCTTCGTCGCACTGAAGCCACACTGTTTCTAGCACGTCGTGCCATGGAGCATGGACACCTGTTCCACTCAACGCTCACCCGTCCATCGAGTGCAAATGCACGGCACCTCAATTCGAGACACCCATTTATACCCGTCGCACAACAACTCATCAGTTCATCTGACAATAACAACATACTTGTGGCGCATTGGGTGGATCACCAATGGAATGCGGAGTGGCGGACAATCCCACAAGACTCCGCATTTTCATCCCTGACACCCACCCCCCGCAGCGACCCTCCCAAGAAGAGCGTGGGTCCGACTTAACCGCCTCCGCACCGGTATCAGGCGCTTCATTTTGATTTGTTGGAAGTAATACGAAGGATAAACAGGGCGGCACGTTTATGGTCGGCACCGGATGACACTTAGTTTCACTACGCCACTGCCATAGGCGTACGGGAAGGCATTTTACTTGGGGAGCGGAAAAAATCTGCCCTGAAAGTAACTTTTTTAGTTTAATCCGAATGGGGCCTGAAACCTCTTGTAAATCTGTTCTATACAGTTGAATTCGTTTTTAACGGCTTCTTCTGTAACGTCAATTCGCCTATAACGCTACATTTTGTTTGGTCCCGATGGCATCTTTTACATGCATTTCAATTCGCTTATAACGTCATTTCGGCAAAAACGTTCTTTATGCAATCCCCTAGAGGTGCTGTTATAGGCAAATTCTGTAGTTACCTTGCTTGTTAGCTCAAGGGGGTGATGTTCCTTACATGTTGTGTTCTCCCAGACAAGAAACTTTATGGTAATCGCCTTTACTGACGCAAATATATGCGCGACATCAATGGCGCAAGGCAAAGGTTAAAAGTCACGGTTCCGGATCGAAGGGTTTGACTCCCTGCACCTGCCTGTGTTATCGTTGCTGTGTGCTTCAGAAAGGCACTTAAAGACGCGCACGGCGCACTCAAAGGGGCCAAGCAACCTGCACGTCCGTGCGGTCCGCTTCGACTAAAGATTGCACCTCGGGAAATGAAACACGCACTCAAAATGCATGTTCCAGTGTGCCTACACGTATTGTATCGTATGCGTATACTGTGATTGTACCATGTACAGTACTGTACGATATTCCTATAAATGTAGCCTATAAAACACTTTCCAAGTACTTTATAGAAGTATTGTCATTTGTAACGCCGGTCCATATTACACAAACCGTCACCAGGGTTGGTCCCAATTACACACTGCATTCACGAAGCTAACTTCAAAATTTCCCTACCTCAGCCAGTCAGCTAAAATGTGATGTTAAGGTCAATGCTGCAACAGATTATAGAAGAGTTCTAAAAAAATCACGAAAAATCTGGCATTAAAAAAACGAGGACTTCAGTTCAAAGTTCAGTTCAAAGTCATTATAACCAGTCACGACTTTAGTCCAGACTACACACTACACTAGCCCAAATTACACGGATCATCCCAAGTGAATATACACTGAATATACTGTATTGAAAATATTTTCATTGTTCAGGATTTTTGAGCAACTTGCGCTTGCCTTGAAAAACAGAGTTTTCCCTCAAAATTTTCACTGTATTGAATATATTTCTTACCATTCAAGATTTTTGAACAACTCTGCGCTTACAATGAAATACAGGGTTTGCCCTGAAAATTTTCACTGTATTCAATATACTTTTTACATTCGGGATTTTTGAGTAACTTGCGCTTGCCCTGAATTCGCTGTACTGAATAAATATTTTTTACAGTGACGTGCGGTGAGGTTCGTGACTGGGGAGGCACTGTCTGTTTCAAAGCCAAATTTGCGAGTGTATGAATTGCATGGAGTAGCGTAAATTCACCACTCAACTGGCTGCTTGCAGAATGACTATTGCCTATGGTTTCTATCTCACGTCATAATTTGTTACACACACATAGGTACAATGGCGATTCTAGATTTGAAAAAAAGTAACATATAGGAGGACAAAACTGAAGTGACTTGTCACCTACTTGTTTAACGGCTTTACTGAAAAGTTGAAACAGTCTTACAACTCATGCATACGTTCAGAATTCATACAGTGATCCAATCGAGAATGGAGACCATCAGTTGAGTATGATCGGCAGCTGCGGAGAACTTCAATGAAATATGCAAAGTAAAAGCACGACTGCGCGCAGTGCTGCAGATC
>JGI24158J21664_10001467_pt1 | contig 26672 bp, 18 predicted proteins | sample Ectturendosymbi3_FD_21664 | JGI IMG/M metagenome (IMG submission 21664) | reverse complement strand
TTAAAAGGGCTTGCACTGCTTTTTAACGGATCGCTTACTGTCAATGCGTGATCTCGCAAGTAACTGGGCTGGCGCAGCACGTCCGACAGGTGGGTTCAAATGTTTTTGCTGTACGTGTTGCAAGGTTTTATCAGTTTTACTTACAACTTACAGTCAGTGGTGTAGCAAATGGGGTTCCGTGCTCCGGACGGCACCTTCTGAGGGGAAACAGCACGTTTGTTTTTTGGCGTGTGCGAGTTATTTTTTCAGAGCGTTGTACGATAATTGGAACTGACAGTGTTCTTGCCCGTGTTCGCCTCGCCGGCTTCAAAGCTTTGCCGGTTTTATAACAACGTGCGCTTTGAATTTTGCCGCGTTGGGTCTTCGCTGTTCACAGGCAAATCCATGTTAGACAATAAGGTCAACTTAATGGGATTTGACGAAAANCAAAGGTAAGAATCCCGTTGGTGGTTGTGCGCTGTGAAAAGCGCGATACGCACGAAACGACNTCCGTAAGGACACCGGAGCAATGGTNGGGCAGTGGGGCGGGAAAAGAGATCAGGGCAATGGAAACGTATAAAAAAACGAAAAAAAGTCGCTATGATCGTTTCTCTTCAGCAACAATGCTGACCTCAAAACTAATAATGACAAAAATTGTACAAAACCATTCTTACTTTTCAGGGCGCGCGAATGGCTGCAATAAACTTATTTCCCGTCAATCTTCTTCATAAACGATAAAATTACGTATCATGCTGCTGTGGAAAGGTACCTCCACACCCGTTGCCCCCCCCTTTTTGAAAGGTCCTAGGGGTAATGTCCTCCGTCATGCCCCCGCTCTCCGGCGTCCCTGGACGTCCGCCTTTTCACTGTAAATCAAAATGCGTTTCGAATTGTAGCAACCGATTTTGCGATATGCGATATTGATAACTGTCAACTAGAGATCATTTCGCATTGCAGCGACTTATGACAATGATTTAGTTGTGTTGACTCATTTAATTATTCGGTGTTATATACATTAAAAACTTGTGGCAAATCTACTTTGCTTTTTCCGTTACGCCAGGCTTCAGATCTACATTGATGAAAACATGAGCGTGTTTACTCCTGACTTGAGCGAATTGCTGACTGTTTTGCAGATATGTAGATACGGTATTTAAACATGTGACTTGCTGACGCGTCACCCACTGGCAGGAAGTGATGTAATTTTGATGATGCGAACGTCGCAGAAACAGCTTTGGGCGTGCATAAACCTGCACGTGGGATCCAGGGTGGAGTGTCCACCTCAAACACAAATCCGGTCACTCCTCCCCGATCGGGTGGCGAAATGGCCCATCTGGGCCATGCTTTTACGTTTTCTCGAATCACTTGGCGCGTCGTTTAGGTAAGATATTATATGACCTTAGTTGTCGACAGTGGCCGAACATTAGCAGAATATTTTGTTGAAATATGTCGAAATCGCTTCTCTTGCAGCGTTTTAATTATGAAGCAGGTCATTTTTTGTTGTGCTATTTTCATGTATTTTTGTGACTCAAATCACGAAATAACACAAATGCTACCATCAAAGAGCAAAAACTAATTTGCATGCTGATAAAATATGGAAAAGTCAAACATCAGATTTAATAAATTTGTGAACTAACATATTTTTGAAAGACTTCGTTTTGATTTCTTCGTTTAAATGTGCTAAAAGCGAAAATGGTTCTTGTTTGTGGGGTAGCAATGGGCCTGTAAAGAAACCTTGTCTTTCATATTTCATGTTAGCTGTGACAGCTTAAACGTTTCAAATATGGTGGAAAAACGTTTATGAATCTGTAAGCAACGTTCTGAAGGTAGTAAATGATGAAAGCGGTTCGAGTCATTACCCTTCAAAAAATATAGTTCTAAAGTTTGATGGATAAAGTGGGCCACCATAGCGCATTACTTATCCCCTTCCACAAAGTCATTGCTGATTTTCTCTGCGAGCTTAAAATTGTTAACGCCTTCAAGTCAAAGAAATCTGAGTCTGAAGGTAACACTTATATTTCTTATACTTAAGTAAGAAAAGGTTTGACTCAGTCCTGGCGCTCTTTTTGACTAGCCAGTAAGTTTTAATTGCAGTCCAGTTTTTTTTGCAGCCAAATAGTTATACCTGAGTTTTCGCTGCGGTGTTATACATAAGCATGGGCGTGATTTGGTGGGGACACGGGGAACGTTTGTGAAAGGACTGAGCTAAGTGGCATCCCCGACAGAAGTCACAAGGTAACAGTCACCAGACGATTAGGTAGGCAGAAATTACGTTTAGGCTAGATGGGCATGTATGCAGGGGCCAACAAGGGAGATTGAAAGGATACATCCTCCACCCACCAGCAGTAAAAATAGATTGAAATCATTTTGTAAAAAATCAATTTTAAGCCAAACCTTTTTTGGTAGTAGTAAGAGGATATCAATGGAGATTTTGGTAGGGGTGGGACTGCATGCATGATCCCAGTAGCATTAAAAAGATTTGCAGCTTTTTAAAAAATGGAAATGTGCAAGAAAAATATTTATCGTCTCTGTAACGTTAAGCAACTTGTAATTCACACTTATAAAATGCATGAAAATTGATGTGTTCTACTATAAGAGTCATATGCACGTGCGACTGCGACCAATGCGATTCAGCATTTTGTTCACTTCAACTGACAGCTCTGATAGAACCCAATTGATGTAGACTATTGTACTATATTGCTCTGCTTGTTTGTATCCAAATATGAATAAAGCAAAGCGTGATTAGTGCTGCTTTCAAAACACCTCTAGAAAAAAGATTGGGGATCTGTATTTATAAAACATTACTTCTGCATCGACCCGATGACNATACTGGTGTTGCGATCGTAAATGCCGAGCGGCATATGCGCAAAGCTTCAGACCGAGGCAGCAAGCAACAATAGAGGAGAGTGCNTGCCCCCGCTGCATATATAATGGTGTTATTCTTGATTTAACTGTGCTCACTTCGCGCACATCCCGTTTGTGGTGTGAATCATACAATCAACAACAGAGAGGAAGAGAGTGCTTGCTCGTGCNACATATATAATGGTGTTATTCTTCATTGAATTGTGCTCACTTCGCGCACATCCCGTTCGTGGTGAATCACACAATCAACGCAACACCACCGGAGAGATTGCAACACTGGTTTCACACCAAACTGTCCCCCCACGTTTTAGAACAAAATTGCGCCCACGCACATAAGGTTGTTTTTGACTGATCTTCCGCTTTAGACAATGTGTTTTTTAGAAGAATCTGCGCTACTTGCAACGTCATTGACAACTGAATTGTAACCAACTTTCGTTTTATTTTTATTCCGGAAGTCGGAGTGACGGGCTTGGTGAATCTTGTTGGTGTGACTGAGTTAAGCGCTCCCATGTTTGCTTTTTTAGGAGATGCGGACACCATCGGGTCTTCAGGTTGAAAAAACGGAGATTGTTTTTCATGCTCTCGCTTACAATGATGGTTTACATTTTTTCCCGCAGTACTCTTTTTATTGTATCACCAGTCATCCACCACTGGCACTTCAACGGCGGGTAAATAGCTCTGCCTCTTTCTGCTTCGTTTATGACTGTCACAAGCGACGTAAAACTCGAAATGTATATATTTTTGGTTTCTGACACGATATTTCTGCGCAAATGAAGTACCTGGCAGTCGACCCCATATATTAGTCTAGTGACACACAACCTCACTCTTGTTTGGCTTGATATGAACATTTATAAACGCATCAGGAACCTTGTGGAATTCCGAACAAAGCAGGATCTGCCAGTGTTGTTCTGGTAGAACTGCAGTTCTCAAGAATCGATTGTGCTCACTTTGAAACACAGCCCTGACCTATCAGCAGAGCGCCTGGCTTGTATCACCGTCTGTAGCAATTTTCCGAGATTAATTTTGCAGTCAACTTAATCTGTTTTGCTCCCCGTGATTGACATCCACGCTTTTATATGTTATCAACTTCCTAGCATTATTGTGTGCTTAATTCGAAAAAGAAACTAAATACAATTATAAATTCCGAGCAATAATTTCACTTGATTGAGATTCAAATCCATCTGCGTATATGCTTGTGGCCATATCCGCTCGGAAAATATGTGCCGACAACAAGTTCTTGAACCTTACATGTAGTACAAGTTTCCTAACCTATGTACTGATGTCAATCAGCAAAGTTAATGATTGTTAATCAACAAAGGTTTGGTTCTATTTGAATAAGAGCTGATGATAACTGCTTAGTACGCGAAATCTATACTTTGTAAGATATTAGTGTCTGATCTTTGCTGGGAAAGGATTCGTTTCAATAGACAGCGCAAAGGTTTGGTTTGTATATTCGTGGCTATACAAGATGAAAACAACAAACACCCTAAACCTCTGTACTTCAAAAAAGGTGATGCACAGAAACTAATAAAAAAACGGGATCTCGTAACCTCGTTCATGCTCCTAGTTGGACATCAACGCGACCCGCGAAAATGTTTCGCGCCGAGTGGTTTCTCTGCTTTGTCGTGTCGTTGATTGCAGTATGTTGTTGGTTGATAATTATGAACCGCTTCATTTACTCATGTGTCAGCAGGGGCCCGTTCCATAGCAACGGCGAGCCGGTCGTCGACATCTCTCTGGACTACGCCGTAGAAATCGACATTCGAATCAGGTGAGGTGTTACTCATTGTCGTGATGCCTTCCTAAACTTTATTATTTGAAAGCATTCCGTTCACCTGGATTGACAACTGCAGGTGTAGCGTTGGCAAAGATCGATGTGTCTTGTCAAGAAAACGAGAAATGTGGCTACAGAACTTCGTGCATTTCTAAGCGTAGAATTTTTGCGGACCACTGTGACTGGAGGGTAGTTTCGCAGGCCATGTTTTTGGCCCTTCTGCCCCTCAAACCTGGATCGTTTCTTCCCCACTTTTGTCACGTTTGGGAACGAACAACTGAAAATAACATTTCTTTGAAGGTGACCTGCGCACTCGAAAATGGTCCGAAAAACAAAAGCAACGGGCATCATCCCACGAAAATAGGTCATGGTGTAAAAGAAGGAACAACCCACCTTTAACTTGCAGAAGAAAAAGCAGCAGAAAAATGGCCAAACGCATGAAATGTGGATGAGATCGTTACCAAATATACGAAATCTTCGATGGCAATCTGTTTTTGTTTTGCGACCCAAGTTCTACCCGTCACTGGTTTAAAGAATTCCTGGCAAAATGGTGGTCACAGTAGTGCGATACAACAAATTATATTGTTTGATATGTTGTAAAGCGACAGGTCTTTGAATTTGATAATTCCCTAAAGCTGTTGGTTGTGATGGATGGATGCATCACGGAAAAAAACACTGAAAAGCAAGTGGCAAAAGAGCATTTTTGTCTGATGGCAACTTTCTGCAGCTTGAGTGCATAAATTTGGAAATGTATTGCACGAGGTCGTTAGCCCTTATTCGGCAGACAATGTGAGCAAAATCAACAATCGTTGCTGAGAGAATCGCAGAGAAATATTGACAAAAATCTCATTTACCGGAAATTTATAATGTAAGTTATTTCTTAAGAGAATCAACGAGCGTCGAGGCGATAATGATGTATGACGCGGAAGCAAAAACCGTCTCACGTTCATGAGGGTTTTCTGAAGGGACGTTTGGCTTTATTATTCTTTGCAGGGGTCGCAATATCACATTCGATCCTTTCAAAGGACTGCCAGCTCCTTTTGCCAAGAATTTAAGTGTGATTCGGCCGCCCATGGAATTTTCCCTCGTGCCATGGAAAGTTCTCGAAGATGTGAGTAAACCGGTGAACGGATCACTCTGCAAACATATGGAAGACGACGTTTTGTTCAGTGAGCACTTTTCTACAGTTTTGAACTGACAAATCACTTTCGTCTTTCAGGTGTAGAGACCTTTCCGATTTCCTGGTTGTTTGAACTTCCTGTCAAACACTTACGTGTTCGATAAAATAAAAAATTGCTGATTCAACGGTTTCGACGTCTCAGCTTCAGCTCGCAGAAATTACCGAAATGGAACTGGTAGACCTTCGTGTATGGCATCCTACACACTATGTATACTATAATATGTATGCACAGAACGGGCATATTTATTCCGAGGGCAGAAGTTGACGCCAATGAAAGGCTCCACTCGCTCAGTCGTAGTCTAACATAACAAGCTACACGCACGATACTAAAAAATCTATCATGCGCAGGCGGGTTAAATGCCTGGAAATGAAGCTGAAATCCAACACATTACGCAATGGATACTACGTCGTTCGTTGCTAGTCTAAGCAGGGGCCTCTAAATTACGGCCCACGGGTCAAATCCGGCCCGCGAAGATATTTTGCCAATAATGAAAAAATAATCAATTTTCGAAAAATTTGTTGAAACAATCAAATTGCGTAAGATGCCCGACCCTCGAACTGTTGGGTAGTAACTTATGTGACGCTCAAGCAAAACAGGTTTGGAGACCCTGGTCTCAAGCAAACCTGACATGGCGTTTTTATGTGTAAAAAGGGTCAAGGCGCAAGAAGTAGCTTCGTGCAAACTTGCAAATGAGCGATCAAACACTGATAACGGCAGCTACGTCAAGAAACCAGAATCGTCTGACTGAAGTCGTTGGCTACAAGCTGCGGCATCCTTCGAGTATCTGTAGCACAAAAAGCGTTTTGTGGTTCTCCGACGCAGTGGCGTTACGCGTACGTCGTCCATTGACCTCGAAATCGACTGGCGTGGTGCAACATGTTCGTGTCATTATAAAATGAAATGGTGCGCGTCAGTAATCGCGTTCTTGCGATATGATGCGAGTGCTGAGTTTGGAACATGATACTGGCGTTTGTTCGTTCCAGGCTAATATGCTTGCGTCAGCAGCGGTCGGTTTGCTTGCGTTTACAAACTTATACTCGGCGCTGGAATGTATGTATGCTGTAGCTGAAACAAATACGATTGTTCTACTATAGACATCATTGCTCACTGTGCTAGGGTGTGGAGAATTTAAGAAGTAGAAGAGCGTCCCTCGCAGTACTTAGCTTCACAAAACAATATAACTGGTGGCTTTTTTATTATCAATAGCGCTTATTGGAGGTATTTTCATCAAAGTAGTTGTTTTGAAAAACATCACGTGAGCAAGTTGCGGATATCGTTACAGCACATCAATGGATGTGCGGCTTCAAGCAAAAACTTCCGCCTTGGTAGTTTAATGAGCAGAAATAGTGGGCTAAAAGCAGCCACCTACTTCAAGAAATACCGTAGTAAATCCTTGCAATAAAATTCGCATTACTGCACTTTCAAAACAATTGCCAAGTGAGCTGCCAACCTCACAGCCCGTCACCACAGAGCGCATGTTTTCATGTTCATTCTCAACGGAACTGATTAGCTGTGAATCTGAGGAGATTAGTAAATACCTTACCATGGCTTGTCAAACAGATGCAATCCTGTGCAGTTCTATTCAACGTAGGACTAAAAGCCTCGCAGGTGATTTGAAATTTTGCTAGCAAAATAGAAAATTTTCCGAAGCTGGTATATAATCGATAATTCCGTAATATTCCGGGTGAAAGCTTTCGCATTATAAGGTATACAACACAAATGAATAAAAATAAAATAATCCAGTCACACACTGCAAGCAAACCCTACACCTCGTCAATCACTACACGTAGAACGATGGTANTTTTATTTACGTGTGACACTCACAATAGATGGCACGTTATGTATGTTGATCCTGCTGTGTAATTCGTTCTTATTTTTAGCGTATGTCTCAACCNATGTGGCAGATGCAGTAAGCAGATACCGTTAGCAACTCAGCACAGGTCTATAGTCAGCTGAGCAGCTCTACAATGAAGGATTCGTCAGCAATTGTTATTGGCCAAAATGATGAATGCCGTGCTGCATTCGCTGATGTCACGTGATGCGCACGTAATTGTCTGCCGCAGGGAACGTTCGCGAATAGTCATCGCAACCACCGATGCGGAACAAAAACCGATAATGATAAAATGTCTCGTGCTTGTTTGTGCCGGCGCGCATTCTTGGCACTGCTTTTCTTCGTTCACTGCGGCGTATTTCGCATTTCGACATAGCGAAAACGCCTTGTCCTGGAGAGGGGAGACAAGCGGCCACTTCACTGGGGCCAGTGACCTTTGAATGAAAATCATGAGAAATTGTGCCGAACCTCGTACCAAAGGTCCGAGAACCTCTCTCGCATGGGTAAGATGTTTGCAAAAATACACGAACATGGACTGATAAGCAAGGGATGGATATGCTTGGTTGTGGACTCTTCGCTTGTGATGTAAAAATAGGATTTCAAAAAACTGCCGAATTCATTGACAAGATGTTGGGAGATTTGAACACCCACCCTTTTCTTGTATGTCTGTTTATATAGCAAAGGTTGATAGCCCTCGACTGCAGTATTTCATGGTGCTTTTTCCTCCTGGGCTTTGCTGTGGCTCTGGTACTGCAGGGTGTCTATAAAATCTGGGTGGTAAAAAACACACTTTTTTATTCAATTCTGATGTAGATAAATAATATTTTCAACATGATTTCCATAATTTTCAATGCAAAGTTGGATGCGCTTTACAAATTTAGGATGAACTCGATGGAATAGGTCTGCATTGCCGTCGATTTCAGCACAAAGACTGGTAATGCGTTCTCTCATTTGGTTTAAATCTGTAATCTTCATCGTGTATTCTTTTTCTTGCAATATACCCCAGAAAAAGAAGTCAAGGGGAGAAAGGTCTGGTGAACGAGGGGACTACTCCACATGAATACCCCTATGTACCTAGACTAGGGGCGAAAACCCCTATGTACCCAGACTTTGTGGACATCCTGTATAACAACGAGTACTTCTCAAAAATTTATTATCATCTTGGTTGTTTGGTATTGTGCCATCCATAGATCAACCGTGGATAATTCGGAAAAAGGGTAAGTTCCTGGTGAAAACAACAACTTGTAACGTTACGGGGCAAATTATTTGTATTCATTGCTGATGGGAGTTGCTTAATATGTCGTAAAAACCTGACAAATCACAAAAGCGAATGTTTTAAGACGTTTCAATGGCAAACCCACTGCCGTTGAGGAAAATTAAGCGGATGGAGTTGGAAAAACTAAGTACTGTTCCGTATATGATGCCTAAGGTTGGTCAGAGCAAGTATCAATGCAAGAAGTGGTAAAAAAAACGAGATATTGCTGTGTTTTCGTCACTTTAATTTGCTGCTCCAGGTGTTGGGTGGTCTTTTCTTTTGAAAGCAGCTTCAAGTAGTTTTTTATCAAGCTTGTGGATTTGAGGTGTGCAGTTTGCTTACTGGCATTGAGGTCAAGCACGCTTGAATCGGCTTCGTAGCGTTACGTCGTTAATAAAAAATGCGCAGCGAAAAAGCAATGCGAAAAGCGTGAGAAGAGAACTGCAGACAACAGAGCAGATTTTCGGCCAAATCGTTTGTGCTTCCTAATGTAGATGTTGAAATCAAGCCATGGGATTTTCGGGGAACGAAGCGCAAGGAAGTTTCACTTCTTGAGAATGAGAATGGGGAAGTTATTCTGAAATAGTTGCCAATTATTGGGGCAGGTAAATGTAACAAGCGTCATAAGATCCTCCAGTCGCTACAAACCAGGATAGCAGATATGAGTTGTTCCGTAGAACCGATTTGGTGCAGTTGAGTGCCTACGTTAAGAGAACGCGACGGAGTTGTAGACAACTCATTTCAGCGCCTAGCCCATCGAACTGGAGACGGCAGCTTCATTGCACGAGGCTCCTTCTTGTCGGCGTACAAAACCAACTATTTGGTTTAGTTCAACCTGGCGCTCCCCGTCGTCCTTGTAGACAACTATCACATGGTGGTAGGTGTTGCGTTCCCTGTTGCTTGGAAAGTTGCAGAGTGTTATACGGGTCGGCGCACCCGTCGGCATGGTCATGAGCGCGATGGGCCTTCAGGTGTAAGTTGTTTTTGAACTTTGAATGCGGCAAACACCATTAGGTGATGCGGAGCGTCAGTGGTTTGAATCTAAGACGCAAAAAATAACAGTGGGTATTTAAATCTGAAACGACCAACGATTCGGCCAACACTGACCCGTGAGGAACTGGTATTTTCTTTAGCCTCTTTTGGTCTCAGAAAGTTTGACAGAGCTCAACCGTAATTGCAATATAGGGTGAGAGATTACATCTTAAAAGTACTGCTATTGTTGGACAATAGCTCCCTTCGCCATCTGGGCGATTCGTAAAACCTGGCTGTCTTTGTTGCGCAGTCGCCCGTGGCCACACCCACTGCTTGCTCAATTCACGTGGAGGTTTCAAGTCTTTTGACTTTGTTATTTTTCTGTGGTTTCGTCTTTGTATTTTGAGCCAGTTCTTTCAATTGGCCGCACCAGACCTTGGGGCAGGTGTTGAGCAGCAATTCTTTAATTGCTCGTTTTCGTCCTTGTGTTGGGACAGCGATTTCTATAGCGCACAATTCCATATGTGCAATCTCTGGTTCAAGTTCATTTCAAGGTCTGAACAACAAAACAGTTTCATAGCCAGACCAAACATTTGTGAGGCTAAAATGTTTGATTGTAGGCGAGCAGCAGTATTTTCATTTGGGGCGCCGCTTCTCAAACCACAAAATGACTGGATATTCTAAAAATTTGGAGGGCCATGGCCCCCCTGGTTACGCGTATGCAACAAAAGTTAATCTAATAAAATGGCCAGTTCTTGCAAGATCCAGAAACTCCCTCGAACTCCATGAGAGAGTAACGACGCAAGGTGTGTCAAACAGTTTTCATCTCAAGATCAACACTTGATGCCGAAGGTTCAAAGTTGGGGCATACATACCAAGGAATTCTGAAAGAGTTCATAACGTTTTGTGGGTGTGTGGTATAAATGCTTTGATTGGTTAATTTTCCTTGTGAGAGAAGAGATGTAAAACAATTTTTGATGACTGACAAGTTACATTTAGATGATTTACAAGACTGTTGTTTTGCGGGCGTCAATTCAGATTTCAGAAAAGTTATTTCTGTCCCCAGTGTACGCCGCAAGTGAGTGTCAATACACTGCGGCAAGTGGAGACGATTAAGCACGTTGGGATGGCATTCACGTGTGGGGAAGGCGGAACGAGGAAATAATACACACACGGGTTGGTAAAGTAAACACAATTCTGTGTAAGCTTTATCGCTCTATGGTCACTAACTGCTTTCAAACACCGCAAAGCTGTTACTTTTCAAATCGGTCTTTGTTCCTAGCTTCACCCAGGCCCGTATCCATGGAGGGCATTCGGGTGCAGTCCCCCAAATTATTTTGTACCCAGAAAAAGGTGTTCCAAATACAAAATAAAAACAAAAACTGTGACCCCATAAAATCGCATCTTGCCCTTCCAAAGCTCACAGCCTGACTACGGACCTGTCCTGATTTACGGTCATGAATCTTGGGTAAGGACTGAAAGACTGTTAGTCCAAGTGTAAGCGGCAGAAATGGGATTTTTGCAGAGTTCAGGATTTTTCCAGGCGTAATACTTCACAACGAAGTGCGCAGCTGTGAAATTCGTAAAGCCATGAATGTTGAGCCGCTTCTCCGAATCGAGAGATCTCAGCTACGATGGTTTGACCACGTGACCAGAATGTCCAACGAAAGATTTGGCGGGTCAAGTGTTGCTGGCTGCACCCACAGGAAAGGGGCCGCAGACGTCGTCAAAGGACCCGATGGAATGAATACATATCCCAGCTTGCTTGGACCAGTCTTTAGGTGGAGCCAGCAGAACTACCTGAGATTGCCCTCGTTGGGCTGCTGCCTCTGCGACCCTCCCCAGAGGAAATGCGGATCTAAAAATACATTTATGTCCCCGAAATGGTAACTTTTAGTGAAAATCCCATTACCAAACTGTTACAGGTGTGAGTTTGTGGATTATGCAATCTCATATCTTAGTTTTCTCATTGTAAGAACTTTCTAGCACAACGCAGGGCACGTGTGCCAACGTTGGGCGCCGTAGGTTCTTAATGTCACACGAGTTATTACGTTTAGGTAAAAATTGGATATTTATCAGGCACAAATCACGTGTTTTTTGTAGCAATTCAACTCAATAATTCAGTGACACTGAGCAAATTGCTGTCGGAAACCAGCAACAAATAGTAGCTCACTGCAGCGTTCCTGTTTGATTTGACGAGACTTGTTTGCCCACAGAAGTTAGTTTGCAATGCCAGCAAATACTTTGAATATGAGACGGCTCGGGACTAAACTGTGTGAAAATCTTGGCGGGCACACATCCCAGTTTAAAGTTGAACACTTCTGTTCTAGAGTTGTTGCATGAGAACTTTTTAATTTCCTTGAATTTTTCTTTGGCGGTTAAATGTCTTGGATTTTGTCGCGAATTACTCTGTGCATCCTGACGTTTGTCCAAATGTATTGACAAAATGAAATTGTTAATCGTGCAGTAGACACCAGAATTAAAAATTGGAAGTTTTTAATCCTGCAGTAAACATCAGAATTAAAAGTCAATTTTTAAAGCCTGCAGTTAAAAAGAAAGAATTTGACCAATCGTACAAGGAAGTGCTTAATGAAGCATACAACTCAGTGTAATACTTCAGGCATAAATATATATGTTATGAATAATAATTATGAAATTTGAAGCTGATCTGATCCGTCGGTGGTATATTTGGAAATGTTGGAAGGCAAAGCCGCTTCACCTTGTGTGAGCAAAACTCGTCGATGATGATTGTTACGGTTGATCTGACGTTGCAGTGCATGTTTTACATTTTTGTGTTGCGGGATATGAGATGACTGACGTGTCCATGGCATATGCGGCAGGAGGAAAAAGTACCCTCCACCTAAACGCGGTCACTTTTCGCGCTTTCGCCAGTCACACGTAAACGTTTTCAACTGTGACGCTTCGCTTAGGTCCAGGTATCAGTTTGCAAGTGTGAGAGCTCGCGTTGGCTACGCTTCAGTGCACGGCTGATGCTGCTCCGCGCAAGATGAAAGCCTTGTCCGCGGCTATGCTGTTGTTGTTATCATCTGTCCAAGGCAGTCGTATAGGTTTGTTGATGGCACAGGCACTACTCACAATTTGCCAAGGTCGCGTTTGACGTCGTCCTTGGCAAACACCAGATCTCCCCGCACTGCTGACGTCTTAGAAGTACGTCGAAAGTCTTCAAGATCAAAGAGAGGCAACCAGGGCCGCAATCAGCTGATATTTTCGGGTGGGAGGCAAAATGATGTAACTTGATGTTGTAATCAACAACTTAATGTTTTTAAATTTTTCAATTGGGGCAATTGCCCCCATAGTTGTGGACCTGGTGGCGACACTCATTCATTGTGAGGGCGACGACAAGTCCTGGTATTCGGGAGATGTGTCCCAGTTTTCGCTTGAGTGTCCTGGATAGCCAGGCTGGCAACAGGTAAAAGTGGGAATTGCGGTGGAGAGTGATCGAAATGCGCCTTGGAACGTACGCCTGCTTAGTGCGTTGTGCTTGACCAGGCCAACACTACATTACGTGAGGAAATTGCTTCAAGTAGTTCCAATGACGAAGTTTTAGTGTGGCATGTTGCGTCTAGTTCGTCGTGCTTTAGGATAACAACATGAAAGTCATGTGTTGCACGAGATAGTATTTCACAAGCTGACATTGTTCAAAGCGCCGCTGCTGTGTTGTACTTCATGAGCAAGGGTGGTCGTCGGAGCGGTGACGTACCGACGGAAAACTGCGCTGGCAGGAGACACCTTCGGCTCCCCAGCAGATGCGGCCTACAGACCAAAAGCATTTGTTTACTTCGAATCAATAGATACTCCCTCCCTATAGCCTTAAGATTTAGCATTTGTTTTTTGCACTGCATCGCGATCAGCCCGTCTGTTCATAGTTAAGAAGTTCAGCGCTAATGCCTTGCCATTTGCAGTACTTCCAACGCCAAGCTAGTTACATTTTTCACATTTGAGTTCTGTGCTTGCATTGCAGACAAACTACGCAAAATCAGTGTGCTTTGCATTGGGTAGGAAAAACCATCTGTGGAAATAAATTCTAAGTTTTCATCGTAATCGGTCTTATTTTCTCCGAAGCTTTGCAAGTTAAATTTTGCTTTCCTTGCTATTCATCACTGCTAATTAAGAGTGCAAAAGATAAGAAATCAAGAATTTTCAGCTATATTTTAAGGAAGCCAAAGGTGAATTTCTTGTTGGAAGCCATAATATTTCTTCGAACAAACGGCTTTTAAACACTTCTTGTCGCTAGTGTAAACCCACATGTGTCACGTTAGAAAGTACACATGAGACAGGTAATCGATTGTGTTTTACGCTCTTTGCATGGTTTGCCTGGGCAGAGCTGTTAGCTGGCACCGCTAAGACTTAACAGGCAAAGCATGCAACGAGTGCAAAACACTTGGTCGATTGGGACTGGATTGAGTCAAAATACTTGGATACAAATGTAATTTTCCAAACAGACGTTTTTTTATTCCGGTCGTAATAAATAACGAAAGGTCCTCAGGCATTAACAATAAAACCAGTGACTGCCTCTTCAGAATTAATTTAGGTTACCATTAACGTAACATTGCTACTAGTAACTGTTTCTTGAATCATCTGAACTTATGTTTGTTGTTTACTCGCTGATTTTCTCATGCTAAGAGCGCTGATTGTAAAAAGTATTAGATTAACCTACTCAAACATGTGTGGCATATTCTTTCAGTTTTGTGTACTAAACATTTTCTGTTTTCCAATCAACGTGAAGCACATCAAGACAATTAAAAATATGAATGTGCAAAAACGAACAAAAGCCAGAGACATGTTATAAAACAGAGAGCGCCCGGGCTGTATTCCTGAAACCAAGAGCTCAGCAGCTGGAGCCGGAACCATGTTCATGAAAAGGAAAAGCTCCGGAGCCGGAGCAGTGTCATTTTTACGACGGCTCCACAGCCCTGCTTTACAAGTGCTAAACGTATGGCGCGACACTCCTGCTGATAGCTCTCTACCGATAAACATTCTCTGATTAAGAAACAAAGTTTTCCTGGTGATAGCTACACAGTCAGGGCCCCATCATTCTTTCTCGGCCGAGGTACGTGAGTAAGACTTGAATATCTGGTACAAAGAACTGGAAAAAGTTCACTGGAATTAATGTGTAGGCGCTTATGACCGAAATGTCGGTTTACTCATGTTGTCCTTGTACCAATGTTCCAACGAACATAACGAGCAGCGCCCCGACTTTAAACAACTGGTATCGGTTTCCGACGCTACGGCGGCGTTTGACTCGAATGAATTATTTACGCGACTCAGTACGGTCAGCAGTAAAGTCCTTACGCTTAGTGACCGCAGTGCGGCGAGATTTCACACGCCTAATACTTTGGTAATGCACAAACTTTGCATCAAGCACGATCCCACATTTTGCAGTGACACAGGATACTGTTAAAAATGCGGAAAATTTGATTGTTTTGAATGCATGCAGGTTCGTGACTGGTTAGCACACGACAGTTTACCAGTCTTATGGCCATGTTCTCACGGTTTGGCTTTGAGAAAGGCGTGCTTGGGTTCAAGTTAACCCTTTAGTGCTGGATAACATCGTCGTGTAACATGATTACTGGCATGTGTTCGTGCTTCTGAGGTATTTTCATTTTTTGAAAACAAGTATCTCTGTTAGATGGTAATTAAAGCAGAAGGTGAATGAGGCAGATAATGGCCGCTGAAATTGTACTCAAATTCGTGAAATTTCAAATTTATTCGCTTTTTCTGATTCTGGGCGTGGTTTCGCTTAACTGCGCCGCTTTATCAAGCAGTCGTATGCTGTGTATGTTGAATACGTCTTTTTGCAGAGAATCTAGACATGCATGGGCAAATTGCAGCTCTTTAGCCTCTCTTTAATCTGGTCCACTGAGCTTGTTTAAATTATTTTACTAAAGCCATTGGCAGATGTCATATCTGGTCTGCTGTCAAATTTTACGGTCCAGTCCGGCCAGCGAGTAAAAAATTGTACCCAACCTTAGTGCAGATGCTGAGATCATTTTTTATAATGCTGCAGCTTTAATCGGGTATAACTATTGCTCTTTTTATGTGCGCACAAGGTTGTGTCTTCGTTCCACCACTATTGCATAAGTTGGAGTTATTTTTCTGAGTTGTTTGACTAGATCACTTCCATTGGTCTTTCGCCAATCCTTTACATTGATCAGTTATTCGCCATTGTGGTTTCATTTATTATAATTTCCACTGACAGTTACTTCCTTGCATGATGTTTTTGCATTGTTTCTGCTTATTAGGAGAGTCGTATGAAACAATAAACCAATGAATCAAATCAACCGAAGAAAGGTGTTCGTGGTTCAAGGTTACTGTAGTGTCAAAAGTCGCTTTTTTGCAAGAAGTTTCATTTGCAACATAATTAGCTTATCGTTCCAAAGTTTAAGAAAATGCCTACAGTTTTTCTGTTTTTTGACTCACAAAATTTACGTGTGATCTAAACGTAAACCACCGATCTGTAGATGCAGTGACTATACCTAACAGTTGTTATGTATGCGCCTTGTCGTTTGTCGTTTGAAGAGAATGCTAGAGCTTCTGTAATGCACACATTGCAGGTAGACAGGTCTCAAATTGTAATAACCTTTTCACGTAGTCACGTTCAAATGCTTTTTTTGAGTCGCGGTAAGAAAATCAGAAGCTGCTCAAGTTGTCGGGGGTAAGTTTTTTAACGCCTGAAACGGAGAAACCGAAGCAAAAACGCCGAACTGCCAGAGTCCCGTTTCGAACCAGTCTGTCGTCGAAACGGCATCGAAAATAAGGCTGCCATGCCAGGTGTGATGTCCCCGAAGTGGTGCCGTGGACGTGTTGGATTGTTTTGGGCCAACAATTTATAAAAAAACGAAAAAGCTCTCAGGATACGTTTTAAACATTGTTTGCTTTGAACACCAACCACAAAGCGCACTATTGCGCCTGTGTAAGCCTGCAAGTGCCAAGCGCGCGCGGCAAAATACTTGATCAAAAATTTATAGTGTGTTTGTGCAAAGCGTTCAACGAAGATGTTTGGCTGAAGGGATTCTTATGTTTCAAGCGATTCGAGACTCCATAACAAAGGCCTTAAAATGACATTGTTACCACCTTCGTTTTAAAAGGATGAATGTTCGACGATGCAGCCGGTACTCATCCATGTTCGTTACCGCACTTCCACCTTGCGTTGCGAATGTAGTCGTATCAGGCGAGAAACGCAAAGGCAGCTCTCGACCGTTTGAAACGCTTTGCGCGGCGAAAACGAAACAAACGGATTGAGATATTTTGTGAATTTGTGTTAAACAGAACCCAAATGGTCGTTGGTCATTATTTTGAAGTCCCGGGCAACGAATTTCGATCGTCGGGCCGCTGTTCGCGCCACGTGGGGACGACTTTATTTCTTGAACCAAGTTCGTATTGCACAAGTTTTCATCATCGGTGATGTTGAAGACCCTGATGTCCAGCAACGGCTGAGCCTGGAGAGCAAACAGTTCGGCGACATACTGCAGTATGATGGTCCTGACGGATACAGGTAAAGCTGCTTTTGGAATGGGGCTATTTGGCGCTTGCGATTATCTGCTTGATTAGTCACAGATAAGTAACGCGCATGTCAAGCGTGGTAACGCGACGTCACTTAATTGCTGATCTGGCCTCGAGTAATTGTCGGGTTGCATTTTCGTCCCGTTCCGCGTTCCTTGGCAAGGGTTCTGCTGCTCATTTTAGTAGCGTAGAAATTGTGCGCATCTCTCTGTTTCCCGCATAACGAGGGCCGATAGGGTTGGTCCGCTAGTTGTCAAGACGTAAGGTCTTTGCATCGTTGAAGCAGCATAAGGCTGCTCCCCTTACAGATATAAACTCTCTGCGGCACAAGGCTGCCACAACATAAGGCTGTTTCTTATAAAGACATAAGGTCGTTGCGGCGCAGTGCTGCTTTACCATAATTTTCGTTAATCACTTTTTGTGTGCTTGTTCGAATAAAGTTGTTAAAGTGCGTTAACTAATATGATTTGCTTGATTGTTATGGTTTGCTTCATGTGGACCTGAATTAAGCGTCAGGAAGCAGCATTATGTTGTGGAGATAATTATGTAATTTTGTGGGGAGCCCAAAAAGACGAGGCGATGGACCACGTCCACCAGTTTTTCCAATAAATATATTAATCAATACAGGCTACGATTGCTGGTGAGGATAGAACCAATGATCATGCCGAGACAGCACACAAAAGTGTATGCCCAATTGGGAATCAACCATCCACTTATCTGGAAGCTCATTGATGGTATTAAATATGCAGAAGGGGCGTGGACGCGTGGTCTTCTTCTTTTGAGTCAGTTCTTCATAGCCACTCTCAGGGTTTGCCAGACATCTCTTGAGAAAAAAAGCCAAATCAAGTCTGAAAAAAAGCCAAACCGGGTGAAAAAAGCCAAATTGTTAAGTAAACATGAAATTTAAAATTTTTTATTGGTTGTAGGACATTTTAGGAAAATCAAGTTGTAGCATTACCTCTACACTCACAGGAACAATTCCAAATTTTCATCTTCCACATTTTCTACAGTGTTTCCACTCGAACGTTTGGCATTATGTGTTGCCAGATATGCTACAATTTTATTCTTTTATGAGTTGCCAGATAACTTTTGAGAAAATACACCAAGCACTGTCTAAAAAAGCCAAATAACACTCTTCAGCAAGGTATTTAAAAAGCCAAAACACCAGTCTGATAGTATGTGCCAACTGCCTCCAAAAAAAGCCAAATATTTCAAAAAAATATTGAAAAGAAAAGCCAAAAAGCCGAACAATTTTTTGACGCCAACTGCCTCTAAAAAAAGCCAAATTTGTGAAATTTGGCGTCAAAAAAGCCAATCTGGCAACCCTGGTCACTGCGCTAGGCCGCACTAGATCTCGAGGCAGGTGTTGAGCAGCCATTCAATGGTCTCATCGTCCAGAACCGCCAGGCCGTGCAATCCATGAGGAGGTCGATGGATTGGACAGTGGAGGACAACAGGGTCGACGGTTTGTTCTTCTGCACCACACTCACAGGCCGCAGAGGAGGCCATACCTCATTTGTACAAGCAGGAGTGGAAACGTCCGACACGTGTGGGGAGGGCGTTGTGCTTGCTAAGAGCAGTTGATTGCTGGGAAAGCAACGAAACACTGCTTTAAACACATTAAGGTTGATGAGCGTATTTTAAACACCACAAACCATTTTTACTAACGGGCACCACTTGAATATTAGCGAGGTCTAGCCTACAATTAACTATGGTATACATTGAATTTTTATCCGTGTTTTTATCCATTTTCATTACACACGCTTGTCAGTCTCTAAACTGGCGCCAAAACGGTTGTTGCCAAAACAGTCCGGCGGCAAATGTCCGGCGCCAAAAAGTACCCGACCCAGCTGCTTTTGTCGGAATAGGTCGAGGGTTTTAGCGTGCAGAGGCTGCAGAATGCAGGATGGGCTTCATCATATATAATTAAAGACGCTGTGAAATTCCGGCGAAAGCATGACGTCCGATTAGCAAATCTGTAACGAACCCTTACTACCGTTACAACGGATAGCGGCACCGACTTTATAATTATCCAATCATTAAAGCCTTTTGCTAAAACAGTACCAGATCGTGACTGGCCCCGAAACCTACTCACTCACGGGAAAAATAACAGTGAAAAGTTGCCTGGAACGGTGTCAACACGCTTTTAAGTGAAGATATGTGAAACACGATCATCAGCCGGTGTTCTGATTGCAGGAACATGCCGGTGAAAGTCTCGACGGCGATGCAATGGGCGTCGGCCAATCTACCGCGGGATTACTTCTACGCTTCGGCCGACGACGACTTCGTCGTGAAAATGTCCAGCATCGTCAACTTCATCGAGCACGAGATGAAGACGCAGGCCTATTACGAACGCAAGTTGAGCCGGGCGCCCGACATGCGTTTGCTGCGCGAGTCGCTGCCCATTTACTGCGTTTATTACGTGGACAAAGCGGTGGAGCCCAACCGGGACAACAGCAGCAAATGGTACATATCGCGGGACGAGTATCCTACCGATGCTTATCCCAACTACTGTGGCGGAGGCTTCTACCTCATGCCGGTCAAGATGGCCGGAGATTTGTACGTCATGTCGCGCGTCACCAAAATGCTTCCGATGGACGACGTCTGGGTGACCGGCATCCTGCGAGAAAAGCTGGGTCGCGGCAACGCGAACGTGGTCAAGGCCAGGTGGCCGAAAGAGAAGGCCCAAGCCCTTTGGATGCATCTTTGGGGCGATTACGGCAAGAAAAAGAAGGACATCGCGAAGATACTACCTCAAATTCTGAAAGAATGGGAGTGGGACAGCGAGATCCCCGAAGACCCACACTGTGCGCGACCTCACGATGCGTCTTCGTTATCAGCATCGCACGTGGACGAAACGTTTTTTTAGTCGGTCGCGTCGACGCTGACTCGACGTTCCGCCGCAGTGGCGTTGTTCACTAATGTATTTCTGCATGCAGTGTTAGTTTAAACTGTTGAAGTGACTTTTTGGGGTAGACGATGCACTTGTTCAGTTCCTGCGCCGACAATCCGAACTTTTCGCCCCAAAAATGTTAGCGCTGCACGTTAAAATTACAGGGTGATAAACTGGTCTTGGGGATTATGTTGCGTCGTCGCAAAGAAGTTCAACGGGTGTCGCTCATTACATGTGCATGTCGCTCATTACGGGGATGTCCCGATTGCGAGAACAGCTGTGTGAATGATGACTGCAGCGAGTGTTTCAGGAAATCGTTCGCATTGTCGGTGCTGGTCCGTCCGACAACATAAACATCAAAACAACGACATGTGCATTGTGCAGTGCTGTCCGCGTTGTAATCGTCGTCTCACAATAGTGGAAAAAAATGGCTGTTATTTATTGCCAGAATAGGCGATTTGCTGGCGTGTTTGTACAGTGTACACAACGTCGCTGTTTTTTGTACAAGTGTTATGCGTAATCTTTTCTGCATCCCAGAGGAGCTGCATTATATGCAAATCATTTTTAATGCGTTATATGCAAAGCGTTTACTGCGGCATTTGCGCAATTGCTTAAAACTTCATGATGGATCTTCATTTCGATTTGGAGGAAGTGGATCGTTACGCCTGACGCGCTCTGCGTACCTTGTGCTTCAAACCATGAAACCGAAAAGGACATCTGGCACGAAGCAAAACAAAGCCTGTCTCCGTTCAGCTTTTTACCTTATTTGGTTGTTGTTGTTCAATTCTCCAGAAAACATGAACAAAAATCGTCGTTCCTGAAACGACTGGTTAGTCGAGCGGAACGAAATATCTAGCAATGGCGGCGGCCAATGATGTCGGAATGGGAGGAGCGACCTGAAATTCAAAACTCGTCAAAACTGAGAAAAATTTCCTGTCCCGCACCGTGTTCTTCAGCCGTTACACGCAGTTTAAATGCATGACGCTGTCAGCTCAGCTGATTTGAATGCGTCGCTGCCACTTTCACATTGGCGAACGAGTTGTCCAGTTTTGCGTGAAATGCAACAGAAAACTGTTGTCTTTTTTATTTTTAACTAATGGTGGAGATGTTGCGAGGCTGTTTCATCTGTCATATCACGCGCTAACAACGCTCTTGTATTACAAGCAACTCTTTTTTGTAGTTCTGTGCGTGACCTGATGCTTGCAGGTGACTGCGCCTTGCGTGATATTTCGCGTGCACTTCATGTTTCACTGAAATCCACCGCTGTTGTTTACGTGCGCTTCACACGGAGCTGGAGTGTGGAATGACGGCTCACACAACACGCACTGTGTGTCAGCTCGACTCGGCAGCAGGAAAATTCCAGAGACGAATTTACTTGTACATCGGCTTGCAAAGCGTCACAGACGTGCGCTGAGATTGTTTGTGCGTGAAGGCGATGTTATGAATTGTATGGCGCGTCTGAGCGTTGTCTCCCAGGGGTCATTTTTGTTATTGTCACAGCGTCACTCAGCCTGAAGCAAAAACGTCTTTGTTGGTTTGAAAAGAAACGCTTTTTTTGTGACTTGCGTTTTGTCTCTGGGCGTCATAGTTGCCCTCGCACATTCGCGGTGCAGAACTAAAACTCGTCGTCTTTTTCAGGGCCACAACTAACCAAACGTTCAGTTCGAACGGCCCAGGTATGACGCAATATTGCTGACGGGCTTGAACGACTGCTTGTAAATGAAATTTCTTGGACTTGAGACCTCCGCCTCGCTGGCGATGTTTTTATTTTCGTTTGACCAGGCGGTGAGCCACTGAGACAAACGCGCTGGCAGCACGTGGAGAGCACTTTGCGGCTGTTTCTGTTGTCTGGTTCTGGCCTTCGTTGATTGTTCAGCTGCTTGCGCCGCATGTGGAATAAACCTGTTATTTGTGCAGGCAAAATCGTCATTTGCGACGGTAAAATCACCGTTAACACTTGCTCCTGGAAAAAATATGCTTCGATTGCGAACATTGGTTTGTGTTTGACCTTTCGGGTTTTCTGTTACGTATTAGCTGTTATTTTGTAGCTCCAGTGCTGTTATTCGTGTTGACTTCATTCGTGCTTGCTCCTTGACACCATCAGTACCTTTTGTCTGCTTTTTTCATAGTTGCGCAAATTACATCTTGTTTTGGTGCAACGGCGATTGCTGACCGGCGACGATATTGTGCTTTCTGTAAAAGATAAAATTTGTTGTGAGGGACTACAGTGGAGGTGCGGTCGCCAGGCTTGTCCACGGAACACTTTTTTGTCTGTCCAATCCTATGAGAAATTGTGATTGACCCATCCTATGGGATTCCCACACGAAGTACGTTATACCATGCACATGGAATCGCCCCAATAAACGGGGTTCAATGATAAATCGGGTGATTTTTTTTTGAACCGGAAAAAGAGCTCAATCTTATTTTCTGGGCCTCGCATCACTACAGATTTTTGATTTTTGTCAAGAACTAGGTTTGTGAACCATAATTCTGGCTCCAGATATGCTAGAAAATCAATCAAGAGCTCCTCTAAAGACGCGGATGATAGCCAAGTTTCCAAAAAAAAGCTTGAGCCAAAAATAGCTCGTTGGGTTAGCGCCCAGAGCCAGGTAAAGTCAGCCAAAAAGTCAAAAGCATGTCCTCATTGTGATGTCACCCACACAAAAAAACAAAGAAAATTTTTTAAAAAATCTTAACTAGAAGACTTGCCGAATCCGTAGATGGTTTGAACAACTCTCTAGCTCTATCGGCTGGAAAGTTATGACTGAACAAAATCAAAGCCATCCTTAAAAAAGGTGAATAAACAAGATTCCTGTGCGGTTTATCGTACGAAAACTGCCTAGTGTAAACCAGTCTTCAAGGTCGGTTTATGGGACATATACATATACTGTACGTGCCATGTATCATAGTATAAACCTACCATAGTTTGCATTGCACGCTAAGACTCCTCGTCGTTCTGCTGGTATCCAAGGCTTGAAGTCACATGAGTAATCGAAAAATCTTTCATAAAATGAGCAATCTGAGTAAAATTTTATCGGGGCCCATTATCAGAAGTAGGAACCTCTGACATTCCGAAGAGGGGGAAAATACTCTTGCTGTGGAGCTGAGTGGCGCCACTTCGATCCAACGTGAGAAACTAGCCACTGCCAAGTAGTGCTTGCCGTCACGCTCAACCAAGTCCAAACAAACAGTCTCCCAGGCACGACAGGACCGGCGAAAGAGATTCTGTTGACCTTAGCTGACAACAAAAAAGGCAATCGCATTGGAAAGGTCTATGACCAGCCTATTCCCATGCAGAAGCAAACTGTCATGAACGGTTCACTCGTCTTAATAGTTTTGGCTTTTCGGGCCATCTTGTCTTCACAAACTGTGTTTTTTTTAAGCCGTTTTTGGGTGTCAAAATGACAGCCTAAAATTTTGCAAAGACACCCTAAATTCTGAAATTCAAGATATGGTTTTGCCTTGTATTGAAGTAGCCTAAAACGAATTGAGGAAAGCATGTTTTCCTGCACGTGGCTACTGCAACAGATGGCTGCAATTTAAGTTAGGTATCTGTGCATTGTTGTGGTCACCGCCTCGCTTCGGCCTCTTACTATACTGCCGCAGATTTGTACAGTACGGTGTACAAAACTGCGAAAACACTGCAATTATGGAAGTGTTTTACTGCTTCACCGTTGCGATCGACTTGCCTGACGATGCATCAAACTACAAGGACAAAAGGTCGGCAGTTTCAACGCGCATTCAAAACAAGGCGGTTGTCAAGTGAGGCAACAGTGAGAACAAGGAGTGAGACTTTGGCTATTTGGGCGGCACTGAAGCAGCTGTCAGAAGATAAAAATGATGCAATGTGTGTTGTTTTACTGCGACTTATGAAAACAAAAATTTCAACATGTTGCTTTCCTTTTGTCAACATTGGCACCTCACCTGACAGAACTGAGCAAAGTTTTGCAGGCAGGATATTTAACTTTGCACAGATGAAAGCTTCCGTAGAACTGTGCAGCAATAAGCTCTCTGATGCCGCTGCTAAATCCAAACTTAAAGCAAACTTCGAAAAGTTTGATAGTGAATTTGGGGAACTTAGAACGTCGGGTGGTTGTGTGGCAAGTGGCATGGCGTTTTGGAAGGGCACCGAAAGATTGGGAAATTGATCATCTCCATACACAAAAAGGAAGACAGGAGTGAATGAACCAACTACCGCGGCATCTCTTTTCTTAGTCTCCCAGGAAGAGTGCATGCCATGACGCCACGAAAATAATTGAACCAAAGCTGGATGATACCCATTCATAAGCGTAGCTAGTGGGGGGGGAAAGGGGCTATGCCTTCCCCCCAAATTTTTAGAAAATATAGTCATTTTGTGCTTTGAGAGGCGTTTTTCAAAACAAAATAGTGTTATTCACCTAAAATCAAACATTTTGACCCCCTCCCAATTTTTGGGCTGGCTACGCCACTGTACCCACTGCGGTTTTCGTTGCCGCCGTAGCACTACAGAGCAAATTGTCACTCCAGTAAATTTTCGAGAAATCCTGGGAGCATGCCAAAGAAGTATAGACATGTTTTGTCCTCGGGAAAGTATGGAAAGTATATTGCCGGGTTCCTCCTGAAAAGTTCTGGGGGTGTTGTGGGAGTACGGTGTTGACTGGTGCCTCTTGCTGGCCGTCAAGTAGCCTAACTCTATTCCTGCTCAGAAAATTGTGTCCGTATCGGCGGGGGTAAATCACAACCGTTCAGCTTTGGTGTTGGACTCCGGAAATGGTGTGTGCTGTCACCACTCTTCAGTCTATATCAGGGCTCTTTACACAACGGTTCGCGGGCCAAATCCGACCTGTGAAGCCACTTCACCCCTGGCCGCAATGCATTTTGCGAATAGTGAAAAAATAATATACTTACGAAAAATCTGTTGATTTGGTAGAATGGAACATGTCCTGAAAAAATAACATTACGCAAGATGTCCGGCCCTCGAACTATTTTGCAATAGCTTATGTGGTCCTCTCCCAAACATTTTGGAGAACCCTGGTTCATAGGTGTAGGAGCAGGCAAATTTTTGGAGGTGCGAAGGATTTTTGCCCAAACTTGCTCGAAAAAATTCCAAAGAAAATGACCTCCACAAAAAAACAACTACATTTCATTTCAATTTTCGCATTTTTTGTAATCAAAGCACACTTCAAGCATTATTTTTGCCCAAATTTCCCCCAAACCCTTGCCTAAATTTCCCCTAACTTGCCCGAAACCAGCTAAATAAAAATATGACCTTAAAAATATAAACGTCTGTAAGTCATTTGGGTGCCATTTTTGTAAAATCAAAGTACACACAGCGATTTTCTGAACGTTTTCACACATTTTGCCCAAATTTCCTCAGATTTTGCCCGGATTTTCTCCAAATCAAACCTTTTGGTGATGCGGTTGCATCCCCGCCTCCTACACTAGTGCCCTGGTCTATATGAATTGTATAGCCAGTCATCGACGCGTCGACGAGGGTGTCACTGTTGGGAACTGTAGGATGAATCATTTGGTTTTTGCGAACGAATTGGTACTGCATGCTTGGATCTTCTCAACAGTGTCTTCAACATGCAGTTGATCGATTTTCTGCTGCGTGCGGCCAAGCAGGAACGAAAATCAGCACTAAAAAATTGAGGTAGCCTATTGTGTCTCTCAAGACGCCCAAAGCAGTGTATTCTGCACGTGAGCGAAAATACACTGCAGCAAGTGGAGACATTCAAGTACCTTGGGGTGGTATTCACGAGTGGCGGAAATCGGAACAAAGGGATTGATACACGGATTAGTAAAGCTAACGCAGTTCTGCGCAGGGGCGGATCCAACCAATAAGCTTAGGGGGCGATTTCAGAAATATTTGGCATTCGAGTCTCATTACGGGTTCACTACTGTAAGAAAGATGAAGTATACTTCACAACACTGCTGTGAAAAAACAATAGATGACAGAATGGGCTTATATCGCGAATGTTGTTTTCCGAATTGTAAAAAATTATGGTGAACAAAGATACTTACGTAGGTCTTAAAGGGAGAAATCGCCCCAGTCGCCCCCCCCCCTTTGGATCCTCCCCTGGTTGTGCGTGAGCTTTATTGCTCCGTGGTGACGAAATGGGTGCTTTCAAAGACCGCAAAGCTTTCAGTTTTTAAATCGTTTTTTTTTCCGATCCTCACCTGTGGTCATGAATCTTAGGCGACGACTGAAAGAATACTGACAAAAGAATAGACGGCAGAGATAGGATATTTGCGAAGAGCCCGCGGTGTGACACTTCTTGACCAGGATCACAGGTCTGAAATCAGTGAAGCCCGGAATGTCAAGCCACTTCTCTGAATCGAGGGATCCCAGCTGTGATAGTTCGGCCATGTATCCAGAATGTTCCAGGAAAGAATAGCGAACTAAGTCCTTCAGGCTACAGTAT
>JGI24158J21664_10001466_pt1 | contig 26673 bp, 9 predicted proteins | sample Ectturendosymbi3_FD_21664 | JGI IMG/M metagenome (IMG submission 21664) | reverse complement strand
TGTTACAATGAACTTGGTGGCTAACTTGGTGGTTTCATGCTTATAGGTTTGCATTTTCAGGTTACTCTTCAGCAAAACCAAAAGTTTCGAGAAGTTCATTAATAGAGTGAGTTTTATTGTTTTTATGTAAAAAAATATGTGCATATTGCCTTTCAAAAGCGCAATTGGGTGTTTTAAAGGTGTCGTTGTGTATTTATCACGTATTTGGCTTTTTTCGGTGTGATTTGGCCTTTTTTAAGGGTTGATCTGGCCTTTTTTGCTTGTGACTACCTGCCAACCCTGCATTGCAGTAGTCTATTCAAGTAAAGATTTGTAATCCTGGCCTAATCTCTTTTTGCTTTTCATCATCCAAGCTGGGTTATGTGAAAAGTACTGTGCCTCATCCTTGAGTGCTGTCCCAGAAAACAATTCATCGTTTGTTATTTGTAACTGGAAAACCTACAGCATAGTCGCTTCATGATATACAGAGACCATGCCTAGAGCGCTGCACCAACCAAAAGAATTAGTTTCCTCGTGAAGCTGGTGCCGCTAACCTAAGGACCGCAACGCAGAACCACCCAACCCAGTCGTTCTGAAGCGCCATGTAAACACGCAGCTCCAACGTTCTCGTTTTGGTTCAGTTGCACTGAGCTTTCCTGACGTCAAAACTCCCTTCGACCGCACTTGCTAGCACGACCATTTAAATAGGCCTACTTGTTGCAGACCAATATTTTGCCCATTGTGCAATGTGCTGAGAGACAAGTCTTTGGTGCCAACTGCCAGTATCGCCTGTTTCGGTCCAGGGGAAATCCTATGTTTAGTTGGGCTTCATCAGCTGACAGCTGGTCACCTGACAGCCAACAGGTCGATATGGACGCGTACTGGATTTAAGAACCTACCTTCTCTGAGATATTATGGTGTGGAAACTCCTGAGATGAATAAGTGCTGAAAAGATTCTTCTAAAGAAAATGTTTAAGTGATGTTATTAGCTACCAAGCTTCATTTTCAAGTTTTGCAAGAGGCTGGATAGCATTATATTATAGAAGCGTGTGCCCAAGAATTTAATTATTGCGATCGGAAAGCCTGAGCGGCATGTGCGCAAAGCTTCACTTTGTGAGTGCTAGCTCACCATAGCTCACAATTAAGTCTGGCACCATGACAATATTTGCATTTAGATTAATGAAACTCAAAGTGTAACATAAAAATGTGATATTATCTGATCTTGAACAAGGGAAGGCAATCTAGTGTTAACAAAACTGACCCTAGTAGTAACAATGCTGTGTCTATCTGTTGAACACTGTTTGAGTGTTACTGGTCTGAATTGAAGTTGTAGTCTGAAATTTTANGGTTTCTGAAACTGTTGCTTTTTGTGAAGAAGTCAAGGTAGTAAAAGTAGATTTACAACAAAATGACNATAAAATTGGGAGATACTTTTCCAAATTTTGAGGCTGAAAGTACTGTTGGCAAGATAGATTTCCATGAGTGGATCAACGATTCGTAAGTATGAAGCCAAACACCTTGGTCATATTGAAGTTAATGCTTTTAACTTTTCATGCAGTCTGAGTCTGCTTACTTTACAGTACTAACGTTAAAGCATAATCTAAAGTAGTGTCTAAACAACTGTTTCCAGTTTTCACTTTTAAAACTCATATCTGGCTTTGTGAACCATATCCAGTTTCGTTCCAAATATAAAGCTAAGTTCGTGACCTTAACAGCATTGTGAACATGGTTGAGTGGGAAGTTTCTATTTCTACTATGCAAGGGGTTATTCATTTGGCTCTCATCAGCGTTATTTTGGCTTTTATACTAAAAATGACACTTCATGTTATGACATAAGAAAGATATGTTTCATAATCTTTTTTAAGAATGCTTTTGTTGTACTTTCTTAACTTTTAAAACCTAGACATGGGTTTTGGTTTAGAGTGGGGTTTTGGTTTAGGGTGATGGGATAGTGTTTGCAGGTTAAAATTTAGTGCTAATGGTTAGAAAAAATTAATCAGTAGTTTAATCCTTTATTCTGAAAAGCAACTGGCATACAAGAATTGGTTAGATATTTCGCAAAGCTCAACAATTTCACTGGATACGTTTTTTTAGTCCTAAAAAGAAAACCAGATGCAGTTCTTTAGACACTATCCAATCTAGACATGAAAGAATTGTACCAATGCAAACCTTTTATGGCATGATGTTGTTGGTAAGAAAATTTAGGTACAGTAGCTGCTTTATTTTCATTTACTGTATAAGGCCTTTGAAGTCATAGTTATAGCCTAACCTCATTAGTTGCAATAACGTATGTTTTGCCATTATGTACTATGCTTTGGATCCTAAGATTGGTGCTTAACGTGTATGTAAGTCATGGTAGTCCAGCGGTTCCCTACCAGGGTGTCATGAGAAAAGACATTTTTCAATATATCCTTTAAAAGTAGATTTTAAAAATGTCATTGAATCTTAAAGCAAATTGCTATGGGTTGGGCAATGGTTGCCACAAATTTATTTTTTTCTGTGGGGTGCCGCAAGCTTATAAAGGTTGGGTAACACTGTCATAGTCCATTACCTAAGTTGAACATTTTTTAGTATAATATAAAATATTTTCCAGTCACAGCTGTTTGCATACTATAGGTTACAAAAGCATCAGTTACTGGTCAGTGTTGTGATTATAAGTTTTAGTAAGTAGACCTTACAAAAGGAAGTACATTGGGGAAAAAAGAACTCCTTTTTCCTTTAAGTGTTACAAGATAGATTTGGTGTTTGTCATAAGATAAAGGTTCGTGACAAAAGAGTGATAGGTACAGACAGGTCAGTCCCACATATTTGTTAGTTTGCAGCACGTTTGCAAGAATTTACACATTTGTCAAGAAGTGCATTGTGGCTAATGTTGTCTTGATTTTGAAATGAAGTTTCATTTATATAGAGTCCCTGGATTCACTGGATATAGATACCTGCTAACCTAGATAAGGTCTTAATTGCCTTGATGAAATCCAACATTTCACGAAACAATATCAAGCATACATGTCATTGCAAGGAAACAATTATGGACATAGAAGGCTTTCTATAATCTTAAAGGACAACAGTTTTTACTTAGGAAAGGTTTACCGACTTCTGAGTAAGTCCTCACAAGTCACAACAACATCAGTATCTTAAATATCCAAAAACACTTAAATTCCAGTGAACAGAATCAGAGACTGAAAGCTTTCCTTAAAGTTGATTAGGAATCTTTTTTTGAATCACGTTATGTTTGGTTAGGTTTAAAATGCAAATTTGTTGGTAAGATTTAAACTGTTCTTCATTCTACATATTAGTGGTGAATCCAGGCCATACATTTGGGGCATTCAAATAGCAGGCCAAAAAGCTTTTTGGTTTAAGACACCGTATATTCTATAGTGGTGACAATTGTCAGGTATCACACAAAAGTGGCTACCTGTTTTAGACAAGAAAGTGGCTGTTTTTGTTGGTTGGGTGTGGATCTTTCAGGGAATCACTATTGTATGAAAGTTTCTTGTATCGTGAACTCACACACAACAGTTAAAACTGGTCTAAAAGAATGGGTGCAATTTTTCGCATGCTACATAGTAATTGAGAACACTGAAGGTATCCCAGCAATGTCTTGCATCTTTAAAAATCTTTGAAAGGTATGCCCCGAAGCATGCTGTACACCGTGTTAAACATGTTTTGCCAATCCTTAGCAAGAGATGAGAAAACAATGTCTGAAATGTATTCCTTGCCTGGTTAACGTAGAATAGTTTTTCTTACTGTAGCATGTGAAACCTCTAGTCCCAAGACATGAGTCACATAAATGGTTAAAGGATAATCATGTTACAAGGTATAGCTTGTGGAGTTTGGTGTCATGTAAAGTATATTTATTGCTGAAGTGACAATTCAAATCAAAAAATTAATGAAAGGATTTTGCCATGACATTATTCTCAATTCTAGCAGCTCTTCTAGTTGCTGATGGCATGATACATTCACATTTGGCCTAAAAACATATTGCTCTAAAACACATTTTACGCCATTAATAAAGGATGAATTTCAAGTTAGGATTTAGTAGGCTACTGTTTGATTAAAAAACATCCAAGCCCACTTATCCTGGAATAAAAAAAAGGTTATGACACTGTTCAGTGGAAGCAAGACACTGACCGTTCAATTGTCTAATAATATGTATGCATAACCAACATAATGCAAGCCTTCTGTCNTGTGAAATGTTTGTCTATTAAAACTTCTCACTTTTTCAGCCACAACTACCACAAAATTAACAACCAACAGATTNATTTCAAACTGTTTATCAATTTGTATTTTAGGCAAACTATATATCAAACAAGCTTAATATTTTCTGTAGAATAAGATGAACTGCATATAATTTCTGATTACATGATCTTCAGTCAACATTATATTGCAACATAATTGTTCATTACCAGAGAACGATTTGTGGGGCATAGCGATCTTCACTGAAAGCTAGTACCCAACTCATATATTCTACAGTTCAGTAAAGTATTATTTAGATTTTGGAGAGTGTCTTTCAACCTCTGTTTCTGCTTTGGTACACACCAAAAAGGAATACATTTATATCAAAGATACAAAATTCAATGGGGAATCACCAATATTTGGAGGTGCAGTTGCTCCAACTCCCCCTGGATTGACCACTGTTACACATAACAATAGTTTTAGATGAAGATTGATTGATACAAAAGTATAAAAGAAAAATGTCCTTACATTTTCAAATAAAGCAACAAAGCATTTTGGAAACATTATAGTAAGCTAAAGATTAAGTGACATATGCTTCAAAAAAGTAAATGGGCTTGGTGAAAAAAACACATCAAAAAGCAGGACTGTCAATAAGAATAAAGTTTTCCAAAAGTGGCTACCAGCAATGTGAAGCTTAGCGCACAGTATACCCTTTTTTAGGATTTATTGCAAATGTTTAAGTTGGGAGTGACATTTTCAAATGTTGATTTATTTATGTGGTAATCTTTAAGACCAAATTATTTTTAATCGTTAATATAAGCCAAGACTTTTCCTGATAGTATTTAATCATAAACAAAACTGGTTTTGACCAAAGCCTGTAATACCAAATGCTGTCCTACCAAGTCATACATTTAAGTGCCCCTGTCCAAAATTAGAAAACTTGCTTATTTTAGATAACTTTAAACTTTGCCCAAGTAGTGTGAACTTTTTCATGGAAATATAAATCTTGTGAAAAAAACACCCTCACTGTTGCTGTAAGTGAATGATTTGCGTGTAAGGTGAGATATTCCAATGTTCATTTTGTTTCCATGTTAATCCTAGCAATGTATTGCTCTTAGCAGTGCTCATAATTGTTTTCAGTTCATAGAAACTGTTTTTAGGTGGGTGATCCTTTTCTCACACCCAGCAGATTTTACTCCTGTGTGCACAACAGAAGTTGCTGCTGCTGTCAAGTTCCATCCGGAATTCAAAAAACGTGGTGTGAAGTTAGCTGACCTATCTTTCAATTCAGTTGAAGACCACATGGGATGGATCGAAGTTAGTCATTCCATTCTAATTTTAATGAATCTGTGACTGCATTTCCATCGTCTGCCCCTCTTGGTGGACTTTATGTCTGCAAAAATTTGTATCGACTTTTCAAGCTGCTTAGGTCTGTCCAACTGAATCATGTTGAGGAATGTGGCGAGTCAGCTTGCTGTTGAAAAATTTAACCAAAGTGATGTAGTCGAAGCTTGAACTCATTGGTGACCCTCACAATCATGATGTAAAATAAATATTTTAGAACCACACCCTTGTTTTGCACAGAGATACCAGTCTGCACAATCATGTCTTCACAAACCATGACCAGTTTTTTTAAGGTTTGCCTTTGCTGACCGCAAACACATTTTGAGAGGTCACATTTAATCTGAATACCAAGATTGTTGAAAAGTAAGGTTTCAATGTATTTTGATGGTGGCAGTAGGGCGAGTGTCTTGTGTTTTGAAAGACTGTTGAAAATATTGGCGGACCGTTTCAGACTCTCAAAACACCTCAAAAACACTGGAAATGTGTTTGAAGTGTTCTGTGAAGGTCAAAAGGCAATTTCTGTGCTTTGGGTCCTGTTGCATCACAGCGATTCCGATTATAATTGTATGTGCAGAAATATGTTCAAAATTGCTAAGATGCAAGAACTTATTATGCTATGTTTCATGCTAACCTTCAAAAATTCAAAATGAGGAAACCAACACATTTTTTGCAAACTTCATACTACAAGCTAATCCTTAAATAAATAGGATAATGCTTACAATTTGTTACAGAATGGTTGAGGATTCATTGAGGTCTAGCTTTAAAAAGCTTCTTTAAAATGTGGAAAGTATTTTGTAGATCCGTTTGTACTGTAGACAAACCTTAAAACACATCTTGATTTACTAACCTAATGTAGTCTAAATGGGAAGCCACAGGCTTATAAAACAGTCAAACCACCTTGTTTAAATGTTCAGGCAATATCAGACTGACAAACAAGGTTTTACCTGACAGCAAACAACCCAGTGAAAATCCTTCACCTCATAATAGGGTCAGGGTTTTGTAAGGTTGGCACTTCACTTGGACTTCGTGTGAGGAGTAACAGCGCACAGTGAATTTTACATGCGAGAGCTTTCAGGCGGATTTCGTCTTTAAATTTTTGGTAGAAACATCGATGCTTTATCCGCTGGTCTGTCACTTTCACCCCAACAGCTCCTTGAGCTTTGTCATAACTACCGTGTAAGTGATGCGTGATAAAGTAAACTGGTAAAATGTGATGTCATCCAACTGCATCAAGACAATGCAAGGGCGACGCAGCCGAATCTGATCGCAAAGTATAAGAAATCGATTTCCGGTCAGTGACACATCCTCAGTCCAACAAATGGCAAGCAAAAGCTTACAGGTGAAGTTATCAAATTGACCAAAGCAAAACGTGGAGAAGATACACAGACTACAGTAACAAGCACACGCTATGTCCATAAAGCTGCCATCGCTTTATCTTTTCAACTATCAACCTTGAGTTGGCAAGCAACAAAGCTTGCTCATTCATTTTAGCGATACTCTACTACTCAAGTCAGTCTGATATGGTCAAGTATCTCGTAGCTTTTGTTGCACGCAGAACTGCTTGACTGCGCAATTCTCCAGAAATCCCAAAGCAATTTTCTGGTTGCACACGATGGTTTGTTCGAAATACCCTGAGGTAGTTGCTGGATAACCCCACTAAATAGGATGTGCAGTATGTCTGCAATTGTCTCTCTACTGACAATCAGATGCTGTGATGCGCAGTGACGCACGCCACTTCAACACAATCGCCTGATTGCGGTTTCGCGCTGTCGCTTTTGCGCAACACCAGTCGTTTGTGGCAATTTTGGCTGCATTTGCGATACCACGTGATTGTTGCTCACGCAAGGTGTGAAAAAAAATTACAAAATTTTCTAATGGAAAACATTCTTTGCACAATTGTCAGATTGTGCCCTCGGATGTTCGCGGTTTACGGAATTTTTCCTGTTTACTTGACGGTATTTGCAAGCCTAAACGATTGTTAGTCAAAAGCGGGCTTCAGAATGTTAAAAAATCCCGGCGTTTTTTTTGTTTTTTCCACCTGACAAACAACCAGTCAGGCAACACGTGAGCATTTTTGCGTGTTTGTAAGGAGGGTCATCAAAGCGATGACGTGTATTGGGTTTAAACATGAATGAGATGCTAGCAAATAATTTTGGCCATACATTCCACATAGCTGCCGGTCATATTGCGTGAAAGCCTACATATTGCAACATGTTTCTTTCCACGAACAAGGAAAGCGATTAAAGGAATACAGTTTTTGCGGCAAGTAGTATTTATGTTTGGGGTTTTCGAACTTTCTTTCACCAGCAGTGACGTGTGCTAAAGTACTGTATAAGAAAGTCGTCAGAAAAGCCGTCATGGCACGATCTGAACCGATTGCGCACAGCGCGAACTCGACCTCTCCGTTCATGAACCTTGCTGTGCAGTTTTACGCTCTTCGAGAAACGAATAACGCGCAGGGACGTTATTCAAAACAAGCCTACTGAGTAAACAACACTGTGCTTTTGTTACCAAATTGAATACACATTTAGCTTCCTCCTCGAGCACAGTGTTCCACAGTAGACCCTTTCTGCCGCGGCAAGCTACTGAACGCACGCTGGTTGAGTGGTAACGATTTCATGTGACTCATCAACATAGCACAAGATATTTTTATTTGTTTGCTTTATTATACCACAGACTGCTTTCAACTGACTCTCCAAACATCCGAGTAGAATCTTACAAGAAGTTTTTTAACTCGCAACTTGATTTTCATATGTTTTTATCGGTAACTTAATTGTATCCAAGTGATTTTCACGAATTTTCTCAAGTCTGTGTTAGCGTGAAATGCCAGCTTTTTGTTCTCGTAAACAAGAATTTCTGCTTAACTTTCGTTTGCATTTTGCTGTAGATTCACCAGTAGCAATTGCGCATACGAATGTCTCGGGTGTGACAGATTTGGTGCGCCAAGTCCTTTATGCAGTTTCAGTTGCGGAAGTTCAGATGCAGATTAATCAATTCCATCGAAATCAGGGCTATCTAGCAGCATCGGGACAACTATATTCCGTCAGAACTCGGCAGATCTGTTCTTTTTTGACGTGAACATGCTTCTTATTGTGTTCTTTATTTTCTGGAAGAAATATCTTGACAAGAGCAACTTTCACCTCGTTTATAACCATTTCGGGATATTTGAAGTTGGCCCACTTTCCTGTGTTGTACAAAGTTCTGTCGTTTATGTGAGATTTTGAATATCTGATCACATGCCCGGATCTTTACTGTTTAACATCCTGCCGCACCACTCAGTTCTGTTCGACATTACCTGAAATAAACAACAGTGGGCTTCTTGCTCTGTCGTACTGAAATTGAGCGTGGTTCGGCAAAAGACCAACTAAAACATGTGTTACTGCATACTGCTAAAGTCTGTTTTTTACTTTCTCTTGCAATGAAGGTGTTCGTTAGGGAACAAAAGACAGGAATAGTATAGATCGAGACCATATTTCGCAGACATTTTCAAATTTGGTTGCCAGAAGTTCGAGAGGGAATCGGGCCAGTTAATTGGCACAGCTGCGGTTGTTGATCACTAAATTAAAAGTATTCTGTGACAGTTAGTCAAGAAAACGCAATCCTGTTTTTATTACGTTCGTGATCCACGTCTTTGCTACGAACGCCGCAAGCCATATTGTCGCATTAATCTTGATTTCCTCTGAGTAATGTTGCTATTCCAAGGTAAGTATTGGACAAAATATTTTTGAAAACTGTAAGTCATAGCAGATGGACAATATGTAGTTGAATGCTGAGAAGCGTTATTGTCAAAAATGAAGAAGTGTCTCGACCGCTTCTAGACTTGCGTTGAGTTCGGCAGGCACTCACTGACATTTGGTAACAATAGCTTTTCTAGCAGGTACACCGTGCTTTATTTGCCTGATTGGCAAAGCTTTCACCAACCCAGGAAGTCATCACTGTTGGCATGCGTAAATAAAACACTTTGCCCTTCGTGACTGTGATGGGACCATTCGCATATCTCGTAACAAATAACCTACCAATCCGCATTACTATATGACATTATTCACAGCAACAGCATTCCAAGGAGGCAAATTCTGCTTGCTACGAGTATTTGAACACAAGTTTACATTGGCGTAGAGTTTCTGTGTTTGGAATACTTAGCTTTTTGGTAAGCAATCCTGGTAGCGATATACAATTGCATTTAGGTCCTTTCTGAAGTTTAGTAGATAAAAGGCAGATGGCAAAAAATCGGTTTTGCAAACGACTTTTATGAGCAGCTTACCAGTTTTGACTGACATTTGAAAGTTTTTCTCAGCAGTGTAAGCGACGATTTTGTGCCCTTGTCTTTAACTTTGCTAATTCTGAACGTGCTTCTGGAGCGTTCTAGTGGTTTCTAATCCTGGTCATTATTTTGTACAATTCACGTGATGGATTACATTTGTTGTAAAAGCAAATAGAAAAAGTTCAGCAAATAAACGGTCCATCAGTAATTTTGAGATCGCTGAACACTTGTTTTATTTCATCTGTAGGGGGCAATGCTTATTGTGTCAGCATACAATGGAGTTTTAGTTTTGACTGTACTGACGAATAGCGAAACCACTTAGTGATATTTTTACGGTAGTCACACTGTATGTTGACAAGTAATTGGGTCAAACACTTTCATCCTCTGTAGCTGGCTGGTGCCGCACCTTGCAGAACTCAGTCACAATCAGTTGCGATTCAACAACGGCCATGATGCACAGACTTTAAGTCAAGGCAGTTGCCAATCACTCAACACGACAGTACATAGGCCAAGACAGATTCTGGCAACTGCCAGGTGGTCGCCCGCCAACGGTTGTTTTTTTATTTTAATAAAAATAACTGTTTTTATTTAATAAATTAAAAGTTATTTTAATTCTTGCGATAATTTGATAGGATGATTTTCGTTGATTCACCCGGTCGTTTCACCGTCTCTGTGATGGAGCAACTACTCACCAACAATAACTGTGGTTCGAACCCGTTCTTACTATAGGAACATTTGCCTGCAAGGTCAAGCGGAAGTTGCCCTATGTCGTTGTGCAATGAACGTGAATGCTGCTCTTGTGCCAGCTCTTGTTTTCGCCGTAGTTTTCAGAATTTTTGAGATTTCGAGTGAATGCCTATTGCCAAGATTCACGCATGTCAGCTCCTTTCCAAGTCGTACTACTGACGTCACTGGCTATATAAAAGCCCCTGCGCGTTGCTCGTAGGTTCAGAAGCACGAGGACATGCGCACGAAAGGACGTAGTGAATAGCGCAGCAAATTGTGACAGGCTGCAAGGTTGCGGGACTCACCACCGCATGTGCTGGAAACAGTTTTGTAGGGGTGCTGTTCGCATTAACGTAGCTGAGTGGAATAGTTTGTAAATGTTTGTTTTTTGCTTTGCAGCGAAGGTAAATATAAACGGCTGACAACTAAACGTGAAGAAGCCGAATTTTTAAAGAACCATCCTGATGCTAAACCTTTGTTTGCGCTGAACGACGAAAAGCCATCGAAAGTTTCGGAGCGGAAAACTGCATGGTACACAAGCCTGGAGCACGAAGAGACAAGGAATATTTCGCAGTATTCGACAAAGCGCTGCAGCGATAACTTGGATCTGCTGAAAGTATCGACAGAGTCAAACTTATCACGAACATCCAAACTAAGCCTAACCCGCCGCAGTGCACCACAGCTGAACCTGCTCAGCACCGATTCGAAAGGACCAGCACGCCAGTCGTCCGAGCCAGCTGCCAGCTCCAGCACCGTGACTTTTCCAAAAGTGCGACTGCGAAACAAACAGGACGCCTCGCCGGTAAGACTCTTTCGCAATCAAGATTGTTCGAAATGCGACTTCAGTTGCTGTTGTTGCAAGCGTCGTGTGTGTAGTTGCAAGGTTTTGCAGATTATTTCCGAACATAAAGACTTGTAAAACTAGTCTGTCTTTTATCATTGTTCATTTGGTACAGAAGTGTATTTCTTACAAGAGACTTTAACATTTTGTGTTTTACATCAGACTGATCGTCGAAACAAAACGATTTCGACTTACGAACCACAGAACGATCCGTCGTCCAGTTCGGGAAGAAAACTTCGTGCTTTGTCGGTCATCTTGAAACCATCCAGCATGAAAAGGTGATGATGCTATTAATTTGCAAAACTGTACTTTACTTTGGCAAGACTGTTTTGATTTATCCACGTGAGCTTTAGGCCATTGGGTTACTTTTCCTTTATCAACAAAAACATAAGTTATTGTAAAATTGGAGGACGCATCTTGTCATGTCGGTGTGACGTAACAGCAAAACTATGCTGAAAACGTTTTTCTTGTGTTCGATTTCAGCCGCGATAGGTTTTCAACTGCATATCATCGATTCCTTTTCCGCACTAGCCGCAGATTAACAAAAAGGTTTACGATGTTCGGCCGCGCATCAGCTCAGTGCGCTCAACCACTCACGACCGGTCTATTTTTATTGTGCTCTGACGTGACGCGAAATGACTGACTGTGCTCGCCAGCTCGGAATGGGCCCTGCAGGGTAAAACGATAGGCGCACGTGCGCAGGCGTTAAAAGCAAACTGAAAATAGATTCGTTCTGCGCCATGGGCGGACTCTGTTCCTCCTCCTCCTCCTCCACACTTTTGCCAACTCAGTCGTTTGTTGCCTCTGCGACCGCAAATGACGAAGGCTTTGTTTTGTTTTTCAGACCTCAAGGTACAACCAACAACGAAAAGATTTCTTTGCACTGCCTGCTCGGCGACAAAAGTAAGTTACGCTTTTTTATCTGCATGTTTGTTCCCGAGCAACAATTAAAATTGTGATTGGCAAAAATACTGCGTTCGCGCTGACGTACAAATCATTCCTGTCAGTGATATTTGAAAGCGCGCGTAAATAGAATCTATGATAAGCGGGTGGCGGAAGTGACTAGGTTTACACGTCAATTGAATATTGTTTTATGTTCAAGAAATAAATCGTTTTGTCGTTTGGTAAACTGTTAGCGCTATAACGATGTCTTGGCCTTGGTCACTTCGGGCAAAACTTGAAAACAACTTTCGTTGTAAGTTCCTACAAGTCATTTTTCATCCGAATCTGATGAAAATCTGTTTTTTCTTCAGAGATGCGCTCTGCCTTTGAACAATTCTTGAAGTCGGAATACAGCTCAGAAAACCTTAACTTCTGGTGCTGCTGCGAACGGTACAAGAAGCTGAAAACCGACGAACAACGCTGCAAAGAGGCCGAGAACATTTTCGAACAGTTCATATCACCCCGTTCTCCCAACCAGGTGCGGATTGAACCACGTTCAATTGCCTTGTTGCGGCTTTGCAATCTTGTTTCGGAAAGTTGCATGTGGTTACGCTGGTATGCGGAAGTAATTTTAGCGGTCACTAAAATAGTTCAGTTATTGCTTTCTTTCGTTGTGGTAGCCTCATGAAAAGATCGACAATGTCGTTTCGCGGAGCTCGGTTTTGTGAGCGAAGGTTATGCACCGCTTTTAAAGTTAGTTCTGGTTAGAGGATCACATCAACGCGTTCACTGATAACAACCGGCCGACAAATCTTGCTTTCTGTACCTGAATGTGATTGTTGCGCCAGCCCAGCCAGGCAGATACGATTTCCGGTCTTACGTCAGCAGCTGTAGCTGTTTCCGTGTTGCCGTGCAGCCTGTCTCGACCGAGCTTCCGGTAAAGTTGTTGGCAAGAGCTGTTACGCTGTAGGTTGAAAAAGAACGTAACTTTCGTGTGTGTAATTCGTCTGTCGGCTTCGGCACATGCCACCCGATTGAAGCAAGATATAGTTTGTTTCACCACGTCTACACCAGGTTCAAAACCGAAACAAAGCTTGCTTTGTAGCTGTTTTTTCTGCTGCACGTGGAGTTTTTAAACTTCAAACATTTAACGACAGCGTTTTTTCGTTCAAGCAGATCAACATTGACGGTATGACCCGACGTCAAATCACGCTGCAGTTCAACGGAGGCGACGCAGTTCCGGGTAACGTCTTCGACGCCGCGCAAAAGAAGGTTTTCGTCATCATGGAAAACGACTCCTTTCCCAGGTTCCTGCGCTCCACCTATTACAAAGGCGTGTCAAGCCGGCGCGGCCCCCTCGAGTCGCTACTCGGCACCCTGTTGTCGAGTAGGAACTCGTCAGACAGTCACCGGACCGCGGGGGTCAACGATTCCACCCGAATCAGCAACTCACGCAACAACAACAATAACAACAGCGTCAGTAACGAAGCTTCGTTATCTCGTGCTCTGACGAGCGGCAACTCGAAACTTTCGCCCCATTACACCACGGACGACGTCGCCAAAGTGGTGCGGGCACTTTGCGAGCCCACTGCAGTGCACTGAGCGCAATGAAATACGTCGGGTAGTCGAGTCAGTCGCGGCGAAAGCTCGTTGGTTGCACACGCCGAGGTGGTGGCGGCGCAGACAGAAAGGGCAGGTTTGTCAAGCATCGACATCCTGAACCTTCCTCCATCTGGGTACAGTCCAATGTGTTTGCTCAAGACGCGCAACACGCCAAGGAAGGTTTGCTCAACAGCGCCACCTAAGTGGCAGTCCTGTGCTTTTGTGTTTCCGGCGGAGGGCGCATGCGCCAAGACATTCAAGAAAATTGTGCTTCCTCGCAAGACCAAAGGCGTGTCGATCAAAAAGAGGACGAAGCCTCAAAAATATTGATGCAGATGGAGTATTTCCGTTGCTTTTACTGTGAAATCGACCAATTTTTGCAATGGCACAATGCGTGGTTGATGTACTCGTCCACTTATAACTGTGCTGAGCGCCAAGCTCGTTTTATTTATTGCTTGCATTCCATTCCATCATTACAGATTCTTTTTCCGCTGTTGCATGTGTCGTATTGCTGTCTTCTTCACGAACTGCTCTCGGTAATAAATTTACGATGTTCCTTTCCGAAAGCTCTGAAGCTTTGTGCTGCGTGTGCTTCGCAATGTGTTGCGGTTGCGTAAGCAAGTAATTTTGATAGGTGGTGGCTGTTTACGAGATTATAGGGTTGATGAAATGAATTAGTTCGAGCTCCCAGCGGTGAGCTTTTTCCTAAAAATCATTTTAAGAAGTTTGATAAAAGCTCAAGTATTTTTACTTGAGCATTTGTACAATGCAATGACGTTCTTATGAAGTGAGAACCCATTTATTAAGCGAGGTAGCCCAACCTGCAGCTGTGTGTTACTTTCAGCAAAATTAGAGGAATAAATTGTTTCGGTCACAGAAATTCTTGCAATGTTGCAAAATGAGAAAAGTCCACATTTTGCAGCCAGTCAAAGAATTCAACTTTTTTATACTAAGCCTATTAGTAATATTTGTCTTGAGACAGATTCATGGTCCATATCACAAGGTTACTCACAAGAAGACAAAAATGATTAGTCAGATCGCATCACAGAGCAGGTGTTAGGTGATAAACACAGGCAACAGGAAGATGCCAAACGCAGAAACAGCGCACTAGCAATAACTGCATTTACTCATCATCAACACTTTGAAAAAGGACTAAGATCGTGATTTTACGTGAAATCGATTTCCTATTAAACATTTGCTGATCGATTCCTTGCTTACACCCATCGTGGAGAGTACTTACTCATCGTCAAGTGGAAATCCGGAAATGCGAAAAAATGAAGGCATTTTTAGCATCAGGTTTTGATGTAAATGGACAAAGTAACAGGTTAACGCTTTCCTCAGAAAGGCTATGTGTGTTAAGTACGCTGGTACTTAACGGCGCACAAAAGCATGTGAATTGTTTTGATCAAGGTTTCAAATGTTTTTGCGAGACACTTAGCTTGAGGCTGACAACCGTTTGTTTTTGTTAAATTTGAAACAAGATTTGACGGTTGGTATTTTACTAGTTTTATATATTCGCCTTCTTACGTATTTGGCTTGTACACATCGTCGACATAGCGAGGTGATGAAAGGAATCACAAGAAAATGCAGAAATCATGAGACGCCACGAAGCACACGTAAGGTTTTTATTGCCACGCAAAGGTAATAGTGAAAAAAAACAAACAACGCGAGAGCAACTACTGTGATTGATCATCGTTCATACACAAGCGTTAAATAGTGGAGGTGCAAAAAGCATCTGACCACGATCGGATAAAAAATTAGGTGAAGATTCATATCATTGTAATAAAGAACCATACCGATTGTTTCTAAACAAGGCGTCAAAGGTCATGATATAATCGTAAACCTGGTGTGGGCGAACACTTACTTTTCTGGGTTGGGTATGTAATGCTTAAGTCGGTAGGCATTGTTGTAGGCAGTTCGTAAGAGTTTCAGACTAGTCTGTGATGAAGTGCATACGTTTAGCCAACCAATGTCACTACTTTGTTATCAGAGAGGACGTTTTAGACACTTCGAAATCGACTAAGTGCTTAATGCTAATACGCTGTTGAGTGGTTTAATAATATTTCTGACGCGGATTCAGGTTTGGCATTCTAGCAGATTTGGCTTAGAAGAGGGTTACTGAAGCAAGATAAGAACACATGGACTTTACGGTAAACATTCTATGCGCGTAAAAACAACAGGTTATAAACAACAACAGGTTATAAAACAAAATCCGACAGAAACGCTCAAACGATAAGCGGATCGTCATGTCCACTCTTCGAATAACGATTAGATACGCACAAAAAACAGGAATGTGAAATTTGATAAGAGCCAGAATGTAATCGCTACTATCTTTAAAATATCTCAGTTGTTTGCTCGTGAAGAGGTGTTGTAGAAAAACAAGTTTATAATTTTACTCTCAACTTCGTCGCAATCACGAAACGGCCGATACATTGTTTCATCAGAGAACCTCCGTCAAAAAGTTATGTAAGTGCATAGATACAAGGTTTTTTAAAAAGAACCATTGAAACAGATCGCTGGAAAACATACGATTACCGTTTCTGAGCTCTGCCTGCGTGAGAGACTGAATAAACCTTTGTAAGCAAATTACAAACTCCTCTTCGAAATGTCGCTGCTAAACCGTAGAAGATGAGGCCCGAAACACCAAGGTTAAACAGAGAACCTCAACAAATGACATTTGCCAGTGCACTTATAAAATGTAGGACTCGCAACAAAGAGTGTTTGATATGATTACCGCGAACTTTTAACAAACAGCGTTTTGTGAAACCATGAATCGAGCAAAAACGCTGTGACCTTTTGGTGTTGACGCCAGCAAAATCGTTGCTTTAGCCTACTTTTTCACAGGAATCTGATATGCGCTCTATTTTTATATCGTGCAGAGGTTTCGGCGCGAACAACGCTTCGACTGTTGTTTTTTTGCTGCTAGAACTTTGACACGAAACGCCTTGACATATTTGTTTCAACTCAGCGCCTATTTTAGCCCTTGAGCGATTGCCGGCTTAAGGTCAACCTCGAATGGTTCACTGGTTTAATTAACGCTTTATCTCTTGTTGTTCGAGAGAAGTTAAAGCTCGAGGTTTATTGTGAACTATCGAGGAGTGTGTTTTTGCGATGATTCGGTCTTGCACATATCCATATTTCAGCAATACGTCTTCACAAGGGCGACGCAGCCAAATCAAATCGCAAATATTTATAATAGGAAATCGATTTCACGTAATTTACGCATCTTCAGTCCTGTAAATTGCAAGCAAAAGCTTGCGGGTGAGATGATGAAACACTAAAGCAAGGTTTAGAGCAGTGTTCGGCAAACGTTCGTTATGGTGGCCCAAAACGCCCTTTCAGTCGTAACTAAAGGCCCATTCGGAAGACCCAATTTAAAATTTATGCAATATTCAGTTACCTGTTACATAACAATGCTATTATATGTTAATGTCATCAACTGTATAATGACAAAAAACGCTTTGTTAACGTCAATCTATCCATAATTGCTACATAACCTATATCAAGGGTCGGGAACCTTTTTGGCTAAGGGAGCCATGAAACCTATATATTTTCAATGGTATTTCCGTGAGAGCCATATAATATTTTTCAACACTTAATGCAACTAACCTACTAACTAACGTGTGCATTTTTAAGCAAAACCAACAATTTTAAACAATGGTAAATGTCTGAAATTTCTCTTAAATAACATGCTTCTTAGTGTTAATGCGACTTCTGGTGCTGCATTTTGTTGCAGATGCTTTTGTAGTCTGGTAGGTGGAAAATTACAGAAAAAGTTTCATTCGTAACAATCGTGTTAAGAAAATATCAAGCGAGCCAGATGCCGTCCATCAAAAGAGCCACATCTGGCTCGAGAGCCATAGGTTCCCGACCCCTGACCTATATGTGTCAGTCCCCGCAATCCGCACAGGATTGTAAGCTAGTACGCAACACGCAGCTTTGAACAGATAGTGTGGCGCGGCGCAGTAAAAAATGTAAAACGGCTCACAGTTTGCCGACCACAATTTAGAGAAAGCACGCAAACGTTTTTTTCAAACGCACGCTATGATCACAACGCTGGTCTCACCAAAGCCGAAAATAAAAGTGACGCCCGTACGAAACGATTAGCTTCAAGCAACGCAGGTATGAGTCAAATAAACATTTTTTCGGTACCTGTCGCCTGTTCAGCTAAGAACTGCTGGACACCGCTACTGAACTATGAATTACGTGAATTGCGTAGCCTGTTTTATTTTTAAGCGTTTTACTTGCTCAATCAGTTTTTCTCTTGCTTCAGCACATTTCCAGCATTTCGTGAAAGCAGAGTTAGCAGGGAGTTCTTCTCCGTGCCGTCGAGAATTGAAGGCTCCATACAGGCACGTTGTGAGCTTTAGAGGAATATGCCTGCGCTCTGCTTTCATAACTTTGCGATGATTTGGTCTTGCACATATCCACATTTCAGCAATAAGTCTTCACAAGGGCGACGCAGCCAAATCAAATCGCAAATTGTTTTGCAAGGAAATTGGTTTCGCGTTAGTTACTCATCTTCAGTCCTTATTCAAATAGAATTATGTGTGTTACTGGAAAATATCAAGTCGTATGGCAACGCCTTGGCCTAATGTTTCCAAAAATCACGATGTATACATGTTTCGTCGACGGTTGTTGTTCGAAGAATCACTAGGGCTATTTAACAATTATTAGTTGAGACTGGTTAGACTTGTTTTCTGTTCCTGTCACGTTATATAAAGACAGATACAGCAAACATTTCAAGACAAAAAGGGCGTCTGGGGACCGGGACCACTGGCCCTGCACTATATCGTGACGAACCTAATATATGCTTTTTAGCAGCCATACTTTTACGCGGCAAAAGAATCTTTACGAGGTTAACGCTTTCCTCAGAAAGGCTATGTGGTACTTTTATCGTTTGAGCAAATTCTCGAGTGCCAGACTACTGCATTAACTCGTGAAAACGACGCATTAGTCCAGCAGCGTTTTTCTAAACTTCTCGTTGTTAACAATTGTTGTGAACGTATGTATGAGAAATTTGCTACGGAAAAAGTACTGTGCAAATTTACAGAAAGTAAAAGCGGTAAAAAAATAAAGGCGTTTTGCGTCTATTTAGCTGTTAATGTGCAACAAAAAAGTTTTGTCGAGCATTTAAAATGGGTTTTTGTTAATTTTATCATATTTCCTCGTATGCAAAAGTTATTGTGATTGTACGGTTATGAAAATGTCACTGAAGGAAGCGGTTGTCTGAACTGATTAAATAATTTGCTGCGATTACTCACAGAAGAACTTAAGTGATACAGTACGTGAAAAAACACACACTTGGCAAAACCTACACGTTTGGCATGAGCTGTTCTTGTTTTAAGTTCCGTTGAATTTTTTCCCCAAATTAACATTTATTTTCTATGCTAGAACCATCGGTTGAAGCGCACAATCGAAGCAATGGGCTAAAGACAAACCAGTTGTCATACGCGTGGATACCGCACACTGTAGCTGCAGCCTTTGTTTGAAAAGGCGCCGTCATCATATTTACGGTAAAAACAATCATGCAATATATTTTGTTTGTTCCTCTGCTTCATGTCATTAATACTTCCTACTTACCTACGACTTTTCGTAGCATGTCAAAACCCGAGCTTGTCACCAATCTGATCAGCACGAGTGATCAGTGTTTTGTGGGGACAAACTCATGTTGTCTAGTATGTTTCATATTTTTGAAGGATTTTAGACACTTTACACTAGTGTTTCTCAAACTATTCCATCGCCCTCTTTTTTGTCTCGACACGTCGTTTACGCCCCCCAAGCTTGATAAAGCAAACACAAGGTAGCAAATTTAAAGAATTTTATTTGAAGTATTGTTAGTAGTATTGTGAGATATTGTAAAGCGTTACTGCTCGCAGCGTCTCGCTGATTTATCCCGCATGTCACGTGTGTTGATTGATTTTGCGCTTGCTACTGATGATGTGACTTGCCGCGTCCGTATTCTGTTCATTTGGTTAGATCGTACTTGTGGAGATGGCGGCTAGGTAGACGGAGCTTGTGACCTAGTGAGTCTGATACTTATCAGTGCTTCTTTTGTTTCAGTGTAGCAACCTTTTCAGTAGATTAAACTTTACGAAAAGCTATGCTCTGATTGGTAGTATCACTGCAAGAAAGTATTAAATAGCTGAACTAAGCAATGGTAATACGACGTTAATACTACGTTTAGAATCCCTGTGAAAAAAATCAACACTGTAACCGCTGGAAAACGCTTAAATTTGAGTTGAAAACACTAGGAATTACGAGAATTGGGGTCTCAGTCGATTATATTTGCATATGCATAATCGGTAAAAACTGTCACAAAATTATGTAAACTTTTAGCTAATTTGAGACAAAATATTTTGCACCCGGTCTTAGCTATAGGCGGGACCGTGTCCGGGCACACAGACAATCCAGAGTAAAACTTTAACGGATAAATCACTTTAGCAATAGCCTCCAACGATTATCATAGTAAATTAAAATTTGCCAGAAACTACCAAGTCACAACAGTAGGCTACTGAAGTTAGCTCAATGAATGATTGGTGGTGGTTCATTTTCGCCCCCTATGTGTTGTTCTGCTCCTCTACTACCCCTTTGTTTTTTTCGCCCCCTTGTCTCTCGAAATTGCCCCACAGGGGCGATTCCGCCCACTTTGAGAACCACTGCTTTACACAGATGCCTATTCATCATGCATCTGGATCAAAATATTCGTGAAAGAGGGTAGGAAAGTGTCTGCATAGTTTTGGAATTGATTCTTTAAACTGCACGTAATAGCATAACGAAATACTGAAGTCCTAAAGCTGCGCACAACACCGCAACGGAATATGTGGTCCTCCCGACAGCATAAAGAAAGGTGTGAAGGATAGATAGTCATTCTTAATCATTTCAAACCAGCTGCGCAATCTGAAGCCTGAGTTAACAAAGTTGTCTAACTTGTATGTTTGTTTTAGATAATGTTCTTTATGTTCAGCAAAAGCATGTTCACAAGAACTTACGTTTGCATAGACCCAAATAACTGTATGTTTACTCCAGCAGGCTATTTCTGAATTAACGATGATTTACAAGTAACCTATTTTGAACCAAAAGTCAGAGCAAATAGCTATCGGAATACATCAAACTCCCTAAATTAAGAATGAACGTGAGTAATCTGTAGACATACGTGAATTTAGCAATGGATTTCGCCTGAATGGCTAGAACTGCTTGCTATAAACACGTCATCATCAAATTTTACATAAATCTTTGTCCTTATGGAGCTTCTTAAAATACTGCCCGATTCTTCAACGGACTATAATTAGCACTTCGAGAAAATTAGTCAGTTGCAAACAAATTATTTACAGATCGAGTATATTATTGACACTGCATGCAGCTTCAAGCAAAGCTCCGACTATCTACAGAGAGCAAGGGTATTAATGGTGTAGACATGGAAGTTCTTAAAAATCTCAAAGACCATTAGCATACCTTGACAAGCAACGCAAGCTGTTTTCTTCACAGGCAAATAGCTTTGTTGAACCGCTCTGTGAATGGCAAGGTTGGATCACACCACTTGGACTGTTTATTACTTCACAGTGGGTTTGACAAAAAATGAAACATGATAGGCATCACGAAAATATCACAATCTGCGATGAGCTCCACGATGGGCAAGTCGTGATCTGGATATAGCGGGTGTGTATGCAAATCTACAGTATTATCCCTGTGTAAGTAGTAATTTTTCAAGGGATTAAGCTATCGACAAGATTGTGTGCTGACGAAATTACGTAATTCTGTAAACGTTTAATAGAAACGGATGCGTGAATTTTGCGCAGTGTTGCAGTATTATACGTTTAACTCAAGATCCTGTCATATACTAAAGCTAACAGAAACCAAGATAGCAGGTGGAAACTTATTTTAATTCAGTTGTTTATGCTTTGCTTTCTGTAATACCACGCAAGGCTTATAATTAATTTCTTTTATTGCGTTTGGCGATGACCACAACCGGAGGCTAAGCGGGTGAGGTGTGACGATAGGTTTGCAAATTCTTGGCAGAAAAGCAGCCAGGATTTGGACTTGAGCATTTTTTAGCTGTTCATGTAAAAGCACTCTAAGACAACGTCATTCAAACTATCAAACAGTGTGAAACAAACCGTTGGGGTCGACATACTAGCACTCAGTTTACGCAACCCTCAAACTTTTGCGTCTGCTCATCAAACTGCTGCGAGTCTCTACAGCTGTCATTTGAAGCATTCGCAATTGTAGTGCGCAGTCACTGCTCCTGTAATCATTTCATTTTTTCTTGTTTTTTCAACAAGCATACCAATAAGGCAGAAGACATCAAAAATAAAATCTCAGTCGAACCAGAAGAAAAAAAGGATCTGGGCCCTCAAGTGTTCAGATTTGGCATAAAAATTGCGATCTTCAGTCTTAACTGAAATTGGAACCCAAACCTTTGTTTGACTATAAATTAAAAACTCTCATGTAAACCTTTGCAATGAATGTAGTCTTACAGTACATTCTTTGACCGTTAGTCACCAACAAAATATACAATTTAGCGGCTTTGCTCACGTTTTGCAAATCAGGCATTCACGAGTGAATTCGAATCGAACTTTTGAGAGCAGGCGATATTCACAAAAGCAAGAAGAAGAGTTAGCTCTGAAGAAGAGTGTTGAAGAGTGTTTATATAAATGAAGACTCACGGGACAGTAGCACATGTAGTTGGCGATTGATTTCTTCAGCAAAATACGAATTTACAGGATTATGCTATCCTGTGAAGCAACTCCTGCTGATACTCCTCTTCACGGTAACGACGCTAAAAAGCACAGTTTTGTATAATTATAGCATTTTATTATGTAACATACCATTACCAAGCACCTCTCCCAGGGTTCGGTAAAAGCTACTTCCACCTGGGTGATACAAACATTAGGCACGTCGCTGACATTCACCAATCCAGACATGTGGCTGTGATTATTTCCGTGAAAATAGCAACGAATATTTTTGGCACAGCTTCACCTGAATGGGCAACATTTCTCGTCTTAGGTGCTGTGGTTCAGGCGCACCCCGGTTTGTGACGCGCATTATGACGTTTCGAGTTCAAGAACGCGCTGGTATAAAGGTATGCAACACGTTTCGGTATACAATTTTTTGTTCGTAAAATTTAATTTAAAATACTGTTGCATTTCTTCATGTTCTGTGTTTATAGTATGGACTCACTCAGGTGTTAATTTATATCTACCGCAACGTACGTAACTTTAAGTACACCACACTAATGCGGGTTCCGACGAAAACCGTTTTACAAACTACCCATTTTCTCTACCACGCCTCCTCAAGTAGTTGTTCTTTGTTAAGTAAATTGGACGGAACAATTTCCCGATCAAAAGCTTTCCATGTTGTAGAGCGCGCAAGGGTTCGCGCTCCCTGGATACAGATTGACTCCCCCTCTTGCGAAGCGTGCCCCCCGGTTAAGAACCACTGGTCAATACATAGAGGCAGTGCCGGATTAAGATAGCGCGTAGCATATTAACAGCACGGGGCCCTATGTTTAAAATACACTTGAACATGTGAACAACTTTGAAATAATAAATTCTGTGGGCATCCATGTGACTACCAATATATAGAACAGGTCAATGTGAAGTACCATTATGCATATTGAAGTTTGTAAACACGAAAAGCAGGATTTGGCGGTTTTTGTTTCACCAGTTATATATATTCACTTTTCATATGTTTGGCTTGCACAGGTCGTTAACATATTGAAGGTGATAGAGGAATCACAAGAAAATACGGAAATATTGAAGTCGATTGTCAAAAGCAGCAACCTACTGCTTAAGACTGCATTTTATAGTATTTGCCAAAGCGAATTTGTTTATGATACTGGCAGTGTCTATGTCACAGAATCTCATGCTCTGTACTCTTTGGAGTCAGTATGATCATTTGTTTTGTCGAATGGCGTTCCTTTGTTCATTCTACCATTTTAAGTTAAGAAATTGACCGTTCTCCGCTGCAGTTGGTCACCACGAGAGTTAAGTAAATGCGCAAATCATTTCTCACATTTGTGAGAGAAGACTCCGAATAAACTACACTAAAGCTGGTGAACAGATGCCAAATCCAGGGTTGCCAATCAGATTTTTTCAACAACCCCTTATCGACTCTCCCCAAAACAACAGGTTTGAACAGAAAATCCCACGTAGACATAAAATTAGGCAAACCTTTCTGCTATTTACCATATCTGGGTATCTTCAAGTCACAAAATGTGCTAGTGAATATATATTGTAACCTCTAATCGGAATTATATATCCCATTAACATGGGACTTGCTTGCATTTCTGGCGGTGATCTGGCAGAATTTTACAATAATTAAATCTTCATTCCCAGTGTCCTGTACCTAACCTTTGAGATCTGGAACTTTCAACCCCTCTACCATAAAAATGCTGTGTGTACCACAATCTTTTTCTTTGGGCTTGCTTCATCAGTATCTCTGTCACTTGAACTCATTGCACCTAGCTAATATTTACAGCTTATACGGTGTCAGTTAGTTGCTTGTTCGCCAGTTATGCTGAAGGCTAAGGTACTTTAATAAAACAAGATAAAGAAAGATGAGACTATAAATGAAAGTATGGCAAAACATACTCTTTCTTAAATCACCATTACGCAATTAAATAAAAAAACAGATATTCAGAAGAAAAATCCAGAAAATATTGAAAATCCTAGATCTGGGGGCAAAAACCCAGATTTGGCACCACTGGTCAAATCATTTTGAAAGTACCAAAAAGGTAACACAGTATACAGAACAGATCAATGTGATGTAATTACAATCAAGCAACATCTGGAAATTGCTGCAATTTGCTGCATTGTTCGACTGGACTCATAATGTTGCAAATAACTGTAAAATATTTTCATTTTCAAATCACGGTAGTCTTATGTAAAAACATTCAATTCAACAGCTTAGCTTAATTACTTATGGCAAATTTAGCAAAATAGTGACTTCTTGGATTGAAAAATTCTGTACATATGATCAGGTATGGATATTGGGGAGGTAAACGAGGTGGTCGCCTCAATACCACCTTTTTCACAAATCCTGTGAAGGTCCCCTTTTGAGAGTTTCGCACTTAGTTTTTGCACTATTTTGTTAAAAAGCTTTATTAATCATTCTATTAGAGCCACACGTAATAGGCTGTGAGGCAAGCTATATCTTTGTCAAAATAAAGCAAAAATTATGTACAAATGTGCCAAAAGGGGCCCTTAAACACCTTCAATGTGTAGACAAGGAACAATTTAAAATCAAATGACTTCAAACGATTTACAATGTGAAATGGACTTGCACGACATAATGAAGAATTTAACATGCTTTCAGCGAATAACGTTTCGGTATAGTATGTGTAAAAATAGTGCTCCTTTTTGAGAGTTTGCTTCCAGCACCTAAATTCTAATATCGCCCATGCTTATTATAAAGAACAAATTTAACACGAAGGACCGCGGGGCCACCAAAAGCGCGGAGCCCATTGCTACATTTGCTACTATTGTTAATCCGGCACTGGCCTGCTGGTCTTCTAAAAACGTTGCCTTTCAAGAACGTTTTCTATTTTGAGTCTATTTTGAACGTGGTCCAGTCCCGTCGCCACGGGGGACTTTGGTGGGCTTAGCCCCCCCAAATTGAATTATAAAACACTGTAAATTAGTGCGAGTTTTGTCGGATTTGAACGTCAAGCCCTCCCTGCACGAACGTAAAGCCCCTCTGTTGATGACTTTCTGGTGACGGTTCTGACGTGGTCTGCTATAAAATAGTCTACGAGATGTTACGAAAGTGGTCTGTTGCGAAGCTGATCTGTTATGAATGTGTTCTGTAATGATCTGGTTTGTTGAGAGCATACTGGTCTGTTATAAACGCAGGTCTATCTTGAAAGGGCACCATCTGCAGAGTGGAGATCTCCTGTTGCTGCTGTCCCCGCAGCCACTCGAGAAGAAAAGCGGAAGTGAATGAGTGATGCTCTTGCAACTAGCAAGGGCAATCTTCATCACTCTGAACTTCCGTTTATTTGATAAATTTAATATATTTATACGAACAGGCAGAAATTGTATGAAACAAACTAAACACCTTCGTGGTGATGTTTGGAACATATTGTAGTAAAATTGTTTTCCAAAGTAATTTAGAAGGTTCCCAATATTTTAGAAAACAGAACGACTCGGATAAAAGCCACCCAATTTAACAATATTCCACGAATGATGATTATGCCCTTTTTGCATTTCCAGTTCTACACTTGGTAAGAAAGAAATGTCAACAAAAGCATTTGGCAAAAAGGAGTTGACCAAGTTTTGAGGAAGTGCACCAGTTAAAGTTAAAGAAAGGTTGTGATCCAAAATACAACTCCCATAACTTCGTATAACGTCGTAATATTTGGCTTTTTTGCATTATAATCGTGTGAACATTACCGTATCAGCCCAACTCTGCCCCCCCCCAAAATGCTTGCAGGGGCCCCCTAATGGTGATTTATAAAAAAGTTATCGACGTTATGCTACATCTCCAGGCTGAATGGCCTTCAAAAATACCTTAACTCCAGAATAATTTTGGAAGAACCAGGCCCGTAGCCAGGTTTTAAGGTTTGGGAGGGGGGCAAAATACATTCTAGAGGGAAAGATTTTTATCATATGTTTGAAACAAATTTTTCTGAGCACAACAAAATTTTGGGCGGCACAAAAAAGATTTGGAGGTAACTGCCCCCGAATGCCCCACCTTATCTGCGGGCCTGAGAAAAACCGTCGCCAGAAACTCCTCCATTGGGCGCCTCCATGTTTGTGCAGGGGCCATAGGCGGATCCAGGATTTTTTTAGGGGGGGGTCAAGGACAAGTTCATCCGGATGTGTACTGACTGCATAGCAGTGAAGACCCAACTGCTCAGGTA
>JGI24158J21664_10001464_pt1 | contig 26682 bp, 16 predicted proteins | sample Ectturendosymbi3_FD_21664 | JGI IMG/M metagenome (IMG submission 21664) | reverse complement strand
ATTACTCTGATATTTAGCTTCAAAAAATAAACGAAATTGCAACTTACTGAATAGCCAGCGAAAACAAAGGAATTCGTTGATACAACAAGTTGTATTACTGTGATGCTGTGATGTCTACCATGGTTGCCATATAACCTAAGGTCCAATGTCCGCAGGGTGCAGAAGAACAACCCTCAGCAGTTGCATGGTGGTCATGGGCAATTTTCGTGTAGTTAGTAATATAGTATGCAGGATTATACGTATTTGTTAATTTTTTTTGATGAGGCCTGATGCACAAAACGTTTATCACGATAACAATATTTATGCATGGTTACTTTTTATTTCATAAGTTAGTTTTGATGATGCCAGTTGCAGAAATGCTGGATCCGATAACAAGATTTATTCAGGTGTTGATTTATCTCTCAAAGTTTGTTTGGATGTTGCCTGATTCACAACCATTAATTGCGATAACAAAATATGTGCTGTGTTAGACTCATTCCTTAAAGTGTGTTTTCAATAATGCCCAATACACAAAAGCGCTGATAACTATACAAAATTATGCAGGGTAAGACTTGTTTCTGAATGATTGTTTGGAAGATTCGAAATGCAAAATCGCGAATTGCGATTACAATATTTAAACAAGGTTTGATTTTTACAAACGTTTCTTGTGATTGTGCCTGAATTTTGCAAGGTTAAATTTGTTTCTTTTATGCTCGTTTTGATGAAGCATAATGCACAAAAGACTGCATGCAATAAACGTTTTGTGCAAGGTTAGATTTAATTTTTAAAGGTCGTCTTCATGAATATAATTCACAAAGGATAGATTGCGACAACAAAATGTGTGTGGGTTTGGATTTATTTCTCAATGTTTGTTTTGAATAGTACCCAATGCACAAAGCATTTATTGCGATGAAAAATCTTATGCGAATTTAAAAAAAAGGAGGTGTTAACCGATCTTGGAATTTTAGTTTGACTCTAACTGGTTGGTTCATACCAGAGGCGGATCCAATTGGGTGGTGATTGGGGCGAACGTCCTCCCTAAAACCCACAAGTGTAACTTTATTCACCATGATTTTGTACAATTTGGAAAAAACATTCGTGATATAAGGCCATTTTCCGTCCATTATTTTGTCACAGCAGTGTTGTGAAGTACCCTTCATCTTCAGTAATGAACCAGCAATGAGACTTGACTGCCAAACATAACTGAAATCTCCCCCCTTGCCTTACTGGCTGGATCCGCCCGTACCGTTCATACCTTCATCGGAAACAGGACTGTCGATGCGGTTACCGGTGGAGGCAAGAACTGATATAGAGACTGTCGTTTCTTGCCCATTCCGGAATCTAATCAAGGCAGATTTAGGATTGTAGTGTCAAACAGGTCGCCATTTTCAAACATAGGGGCGCTTTTGCTTCGGACAAGCTTTTCCATCCGGACGATACCTTTAGTAATCATGTGATTATCCAACTGGGGAGGGAATGACCTAACATCGAATAGAGAAGGAACAGGAAGAACTTCTCATGGGGTGTGGCATTTGTTGCTATAAACAGGAAAGTCTGCACGGAGTGGACAGCGCCGGGAAAATAACCTCTACAACTGCGCACCTAGATTTCGACATTTCAGTATTAGCGGGGCGGTTTTCCAAACAGCTTAGTTGCAACCCTCACACTGGGAGATTCCTGTGGACTGGTACGGTGTGAAATGATCTGTAGTGATACCACGGCTGTGCAGGTAATTTTTCAACTCTTTGGTCATAAAGCCGTTTCACGTTCGCCATAAACAAAGAAAATCTGCAAGCTGAAGAAGGCAAGGCTGTTAGTCATAGATGAAGTTGAATTATCTTTGCAGACTAATGCAGCTGTACATATCAAAAAATATCAGAAGATATTTGTATCCTCTGTGGGTAGTTGCGAGAGGGCCTTTGATGTCGATGCTGGCGTATTTCCAATTGATTGGCCATAAATCAACTTACTACGTGGCGGTTGATAGCACACCAAGCACATATCTGGCGAAATGCACCAGAGTGTCGCCTGGTAGTAAGTACGTCCGCTTTGGTGCTGGTAGCTCGGGAGTTCGACTCTCGGCCGGGTCTTGCGGTAAATTGGTACTGTAGCCTTCTTACCAGGAGCACACTTTTTTCAAAAAAGGTCAGTTTTTCGACTTATTATCAATTTTGAGAATGCAGCTTCAAACAAATGTGTTGTGCAAAATGCTAAGAGTTTATAAATGGCTTAATCAGAAATAACTGGGCATTTATTTCTTTTTCTTATCCAAAAATGGCATAAACTCTGTTTTGAAAATTCAATTGCAAGCATTTGTCGTTCAAAATTCCACACACCCATCCTCGGCAGGTGTGTTGCCTTCTGAAATATCAATTGTGTATTGTTTGTGGATCCAACTTTTTCTGAATCAAAAAATAAAGTAGGCTACTTCCGAAACTGTGTATAAAGCTTTAACTTCAGTCTAAAACTGGTCACTGTGCTCTCAAAGCAGTTAACCTAGTCCCTACACTAGACCTAGAGATCTAAACACAAGCATGCGTTCGTTTCGGAATGAACGCAAAAAGGTCAATATTGGTTAGTAAGATAAAACAATCGTGGCGTGACAAGAGACAACGCATAAATTGTTGTGCTTGGTTGATTATATTATCATTTGATAGCTCAAGAAGACATCCCAGTAAACAACTGATATCATGAAGCACGTTACTGCTCCTAAAAATGCGGTAGAAATAGATTCACTGAATGCCTGCTTTTAATTTTCTTGAAAAGTTTACAAAAACGTTTATATCTGATGTGTGAAGCCAATTTGCTTCGCGATCACAAAATTACATTTCGCGACCACAAACGGGGTCGCGACCCATAGTTTGAGAAGCCCTAGTGTAGACAAGTTGTGGGTAATTCTGATCGCAGTTCACGCGGCAAGGGAAAGGCAACGCTGCTAACGGTGAGAGGTTTCACTTCACCAGAATAGTTTTTAATCCATCGGGCGTAATATGCAAACATATCTAAGCATCGTTTGAGTTCTCGGTGGTTTTGCGGCACAAGAAGTCCCATAGGACGTAAACGTTCCATATCAGTTTTTACTATGGCGTGCGAAGGCCGTTAATCTAAGATATCACTCTGCAGCACAGCAACGACAGACATTGCTTCAATAAAAATAAGTTTAACTGTGATGAAGCGTCCAGAAGCTTTTAAAGATTTTGATGGTTGTTAGCTTTACTAGTTCCCCGATAGTTTTATGATCGAGGACAGCGTAATTAAGTTGTAGGTTATTTTGATAAATAATCCCATGGAATTATTTTTCAAAAAAATCTTTGGCAAATGCCCTGCGAGTTTGAACCTTTAATAAATGCGTCCCGTATAAGTTCTTCACGGTGCTGTACGGAACTCACCGCTAGGAACCAACAACCTTTCAAAAGTATTTCAAGGCTTAGAGAAATTGTTGCAGACTTTCTGCAGTTCGTTGTTTTCCAGTCGCAAGTAAAGAAGGTGTCTCGCGAAAAGGTATTTTTTATTTTACGTGCACACGATTCAGTACAACTAAGGCCTCATCGTACGTCTCGCAGCCTTCAACGTAAGAATAAACCGCATGAGAAAAAATATCAACAAGCAGTCCTTTTTTTCACCTCAACACCAGGGTTTGTCGTAGCTTGGTCTGCCTCTGCGGTTTACAGGAATGTTTCAAAAGAGGCAAGCCAGTAATTAAACGTTAAAGCAGTCTCTGGATCCGGCGATGTTTCTAGGTCTTTCGGTTTTTGAAAAACATCCACAGTTATAGTGAATTGAATTGATCAGACCCAGAGCATCAAAACATTTTCTCTTTGAATAACTCAGGCTTTAACTCACTATAACCGCAGGCAAGCATAGTAACGCAGCAAGCTGAAAGAAAGAAAAGCGAAACAATTTAATAAAAACTCAACATACTAGATCTCTATCTGGCATAGTGTTTTCATGGCGCTTTATAAACATATTGCCTCGAATGAGTGTTTGCAAGGTCTGCTATCATTTGATTCTTGCAAAAATTATTTAAAGTAAGAAGACTAATACTTAAAATAAAAAAATCGCTTTCAACATCAAATTTGCAGAATGAATATCAAACATTAAAAAATCTCTGAAAACACCAAATCTGATTTTATGACATCTAAGGTGGCATCTCTGACTGTGAGTACTGGAAACCGAAATTGTTGCAATGCAGTGTTGCTAGATATTAAATGTTTTTACAAGGAAATTGAAGCAACAAAGTTTCCACAACATTTTACGAAGCGTAAACCTCGAAACAAAAAAAACGCAAAAAAGCAAGCCGATTGCAAGTAACACGCAAGTCTTCAGAAAATCGCAAGTTCAAAAAACACGCCTAGGTTTTGTGGGAAAACCTTAGGATTGGTAGCCGTGGGACATGGATTGTGGTTCTAAGCAATTTATTCAATAATACTACCAGTGAGTGGCATTATTACTTCTGGGTAGGATCTAAAAACTGTTTTCTCATTGAGACACTTAACATTCTTAGGGGGTTGGACCCACGGATCCCCTTCGTGGTTGATGTCCTCTATTGTTGTTATTTACTGATTACGCTTGTATGATTAAATCATTTGTCATAAAACACGAAAAGCCACCTTCAAAGTTTATCTCTTATCCTAACAGTCTAATGCAGCGGTTTGCAACCTTTTTTCTGCTCATGGCCCATTCAACTCGGAAAGACATTGGTGGTGGCCCAAAGCTTGTAATCTCGTATCTTCAACACTTCTACAAGTTTAACTTAGCATAGGTGCTGTGCAATAATAATTGCAATACTATGCAATAGCAATTCTCGTAAATGCAGCTTCAGCTGGCATGGTTACGTAGGACTTATGTAACAAATGTAACGTTCAGGTCGGATTTTCTGCTACCTGCACATCTTATTTGATCATAATGGCACCAGTATGCAAGTCTCATGATTCTCTCATTCTAATGTATGCCAAGCTCTGTGGCCCACAGGAAAAAACGTTATGGCCTACCACTGGGGCATGCCCAACAGGTTGAAAGCCACTGCTTTAAGAGTGGTTCACTCTTCATATTTACAGAAATCGTATCAACACACAGAAATTCAACCACTGCTTGAATTCAAATCTGATGTAATTTTGCAAAATTAAAGTATTACAAAACAATGTTACACAAATATGTGTCATTTCTAACAAGCGGACCATTCTTTTGCAGACATCAAGGGAGGCATGGCAACAGTTTATAAACTTTTTGACTGTAACACACCAGCGTCCTGGCACAGCAAATATGTTGATCTACCAAAGCGTACTTCCACAAGATCAAAATTCTCGTTCAGACGTAAGTGGGATGCTACGTAACTATGTTTGGAAATGGATGTGGCTTTTGTGTTGCTTCAATTTACTTGAAATTGACCATCTTGTGATGACTTTTCAGAACCAAATGCATGCGTTCCTAACCCTTGTCAAAACGGAGCAACTTGTCACAGTATTCTGGTCAATGAATACCATTGTGAATGCACTTCTGATTATTATGGTGACGACTGCCACATTAGTAAGTATCTTAAGTGGCATACGAGAGCATAGCAAGAAACATTTTGTGGCATTAAACGTTTGAAACGTATACGAATGTGATCAAAAGGGAACGTGCCATGGGCTTCGACAAGCGATAAGTGATAAATACAGGTGTTTCAGAAACGAAAATATAGAACTCTACTTAGTAATCAAATGTCACTTGCAGGTCACAATCAAAATGGCCAATGTATTGATTAGATCGGAAAGATAGAATATTAATTTTTCTGCATGTTCTTTTGGTGCGAAGCTCAGTTTCATTTATGCTCGCTTTCTGCACTCCTTTCGTACTGTCGCGAGTGGTCTGCGGCGCCCATTTCCTAGTGCTTTCTCCGTGAGCCACGGGGCCACCTTCATGCTGAATGCTGCACTGTCAGCGAGTCAATGACGCCCGGCATGTGAACCTTGCACCTAGGCAACAACGGCAAGCACGATGCCGGATAGGCCGCACGTACCGTTTTCAAGTCTTCGGTGTGACCCAATCGGGTCAGGTCGAACTCACCCAACCAGATTTGGTGGCGCGTGCTCAAGCAACTGTATCACTTAATCACTATTGAATAAAGTTACTATACAGAATAAAATGAGGTGCATTTCACCTAAGGAGACCTTGGAAAGAACTCGTATTTCAAGCGGTTGTAATCGCACTTGGAAAAAATCATTTTAAAAAATGCAGGTCACTGGTGCAAGTTTGTGTAATTCGATACGACGCACAAGTTCATTGAAAGAGTTTTTTATGTCAGATAAATGTTGAAACGTTTCTGGAAGTTGAAAAAAACATTACGTTTTGCAATGAAACATTCAATATAGCAAAGACAAGAAGGATAAATTATTGACGCTGCATGAAATGAAAAAACGTTGAATGGCACGTACGCACAGCATTAACTGTGAGTCGATGGTTCCCGATCTGCTCCAAAAGATTAGATTGTCGACTTATTGACTTTACATGTATTCCCTAAAACTTAAGGGATGTTCAATATTCATTAAAAGGCGTTGCTGATGCAGTCGTTACAAAAACATACAGTGGATGTATTTCACGCAACACTGAATTCGACTGCAGAGAAAATGTATGCATTCTTTCATTTTAGGTAAGTCTGAAATCTTTACTTTTTATTCAAAATTGCAGCGGAGCCATGCACAAAAATCGAATTTCACGTGGTCGCTGCTATTTTCAATGAATTTTCAACGCACTCCAAAACAATGCGCCATGTAGAAAGATTGTGATTGTGAATGTATTGTCGTGAAAGTGTAAGAATTCAAGTCGTTCTGTAAGTCTCAGGTTGCTCGTATTTGCGACTGCTTGGCATTCGGTAACTTCTAGCAACCAAAACTATCTTGCCTTCCATTCTTCGCAAGGTACAGCAGTGTATCATCAAGTGTTTGCCTCTCGCAGACAGACACTTTTGAGTTCAAAGTCAGTGTTTCTACCACAGGCCTGTTTGAAAAATTGGGTCAAATGGTTGCTTTTTCGCAGCCCTGAAAGTTGATTGGTTGCTATGTGTTTTCATTCAAATACTGTACCTTTCACGTTGCTCTGAAAGTTTCTTAAAGCAGCGCAGCTTGGTATGTATGTGGTTGATGAGAAAATAGCAAAAATTTGTCTAGACTTGCTAACAGTTTTAGTTGAACCAAAATAAAATTGGATCTGCGGCAGAACATTTGCAAATATGGATGATCGCTTTGAAAAAAACCCTAAGCGAGCTCTGGCAATGGTTAAGGTCACTGAGCTTCCCAGTCATCAGAAGACTATACAGTATCTCAAAGAGAGTCCTAAAGATAGGCGTGGTCAACACGTTGGCTCCAGATTGAGCTGCACAAGCTGCCTGAGTTGAGCAGTATTTCCCATCTACTTTCAAAGAGACTAATAATCAACAGCTGGAGATCTGTGAGTCGACCCAATCGGGGCCAGAGAAAACCTGGGAATAAGGATGGTTAAATTATGTTCCAGTTTTTCAAAACCTGGAAAGCTCTTGAATTGACTGAAAATCTTGACGCCATTTGAAACGACTGAACAACACCACCTTATCAGTAGGCCACAAGACTTGAACATGGATTTTGATTTAAAACCAGTGGATTTTCAGCTTTGTGAAGGATTTTGCTTAGATAAATTCTGCTTGACCGGATTTGGATTGGATTTGATAATCTTGTTTTGAACTTCTTCGCAACTTTCAGTTCTGTTTCTGAGCTGCAGATTAATGTATTTAATCTGTGAGTTTGCCTCAGTGGAGTTTCTCATACCCGTCGAAATTGTACATCTTGTGTGTATTTGGATCACATACAACCCAGTGATGCAAGGCACAAGCATGCTCTCTCATGTATCATGTCATCAAAGTTAAGGAATTTAAGACTTTCATTGATTCTGTCCCTTTTCGTGAACCATGATCTTTATAGTGTTTTATATATATGTAGAAGAGTTGGATCAATTACATCATTTCAAATCAATTACAATTACAATTACGCCTTCAAATTTGTCAATTACATTACAATTACAATTATTCTGTGCTAATAAGATTAAATTACAGTTACACTTATTTTCGCACTTGCAATTGATTACAAGTTGAAATTACAAATTATTTTAAGAATGTGCAAATAGCACATCCAGACATGTTAGAATTATTCCAGAAGTGGTGCCAGAACAGGCGTTTTGCGAGCTTCAGAGAACAGCACTCACTACGTTTTTCACTCACCGCGTATCCAACATTTTTTTGCCTATTTTGGTACCTCACGAATTACGCGTATCCACAGAACTGCAGTCTCTTATTTCCTACAGATGTTGCTACATAACGGTAGATCAGTGCAAACACTTGTTGTGACAATCAAAACAACTACAGTTGATTGTTCGAGCAATCATTGTTCTTCGAATACGGTTTCTGGAATACAACAGAAAAAAGATACAACATTCTACAAGTGCAGTCTAAACTTAGTGAACAGACCTCACTGTCAGTTAGTCGAGCGCGTGACAAAAAATTAAGAAATAGGCAAGTACACAATTGTAGCTATTTACAGTTAATTGAACAAGCAGCTCAAAAGCACGACTACCATCCAGCTACAACTTCAGTGCTGATTGGCGAACTGGAAATTAGGATGTATACCTGTTAATTCTCCAACAACAAAAATAAAGAGTATGTGCCAAAACCAGTGGTGGACTTAGGGTTGGGGGAGCCCGAGGCAACGCTGAAAAGGGGGACCTCTGATGACGTCATCGTACTCAGCCAACCGTGATAAGACCTTTTAATCAAGGCAAGAAAGGGGATATGCGGCCACCCAAGGATACGTTCCTAAGACTACGGCATGAATGTCATAATAGAAAATGCAAAAACTTATTAATGATACACAACTTCAAAAACACTGAAAGTTGGGAAGACAAAGCTAGCAACACATAAAAGTTAAGTGATAGCAAGTTGACATCGCCCCCCACTTCTCTAATTTTGCGCCCCATTTCACTGCATTCACCATAAATAAACTATTTTTATAACATACTTTTCCCTCTAAAAATGCTTGGTTTCCTGAATTTGTTCACAGCCATGCCCTAAAGGGACTTCCATGAAGTCACAGGCAACAACCAAGCAAATTAAAAAAAACTACATTTGTTTTAAGCCTCATCCTTTTTAACTACGTTCAAGAACATGCACTATTAAACCAAGAATATTAGAATGCAATTTACAATTGACTTAATCAAAAATCCAAATTCAGCTTAATACAGATTAATGGAGTACAAAACAAGCCTATGTTTGAACAAAACAAAACTCTTGGGATTTCACATGCACCGCATACTCTTTGAGCAGGGACTCCTTTTTCATAGTCATCCACACTATATTATGAGAAGCTTCATTCTCAGACAGCGAACAAAATTACCACTTGGTATAAATTTTTGCTTTTATTTGATAAGGGTCTTTCAGGACTTTCTGGAACAAATTCTAACCCATAGTTTATTCAATGTATTGAGATTGGTTTGAAGCGTTTCCTTATTGACCCATTAGAGATGCTGGTGGGGGCCCTTTGAAAGCAGAATACTTACACATTACAGTGGTGGGGTTGGGTGCCCCTTTGAAAGCAAAATACCTACACATTGCAGTTGCTCTTGGGGGCGCTATGAACGTAGAGTACCTGCAAATACAGTTGTTTTAAGGGCCCCTTTGGAAGCAGAGTACTTAAACACCACAGTGGCTGTTAGAGGCCTTTTTGAAAGCAGGGTATCTACACATTATAGTTGCTGTTGAGGACCCTTTGAAATCAGAGAACTTACACATTACACTTGCTACTGGGGGCCCCTTTGAAAGCAGAGTACTTACATGTTAGATTTGTTGTAGGGGGCCCTTTGGAAACAGAGTACTTATTTATGATCTGCTTCGGAATATATTATATGAATGGATAATAATTTTTTCACCAAAATGAGGAAAATTTAAGCGCGAAACACCTCGATGTGGGCCCCGAAAATGGGGGGGCCAGAGGCAAGTGCCTCGCTCGCTTCCCCTTAAACACACCACTGGTTGGTGCAAAGCTAGTACGTGACAACATCAAACTTTGAAAGTAAATTTGTAGTGCGTATTTTATTCATCTTAAAAATTTGATGCTGGATGTTCAGTGTTGCTCTGGTACACTACGATAATTCACATGACGATGAGATTCGTTGCAAAAAATGACCGCCACCATTTAGTAGGCGTGTTTACAAGCACTACCACCCTTGGCAAACAAAAATGCTTTGTTTTCTATGCACGTTTATGCTAACTCGTAAAAAAACTTTTACATTTTCGAATTGGTCAGCTTTAAACAGCGTTTTCCAAAGTGCTTAGCGAATAAAACTACAGAATAGCTTCATTGCAAGTAGATAGGTAGCCCAGCGAGACAGTTGATGCGTAACATTGCATCAAAAACATTTCGATTGGGCAAAACGTTAATCGCAACAACTCATTGTGTTGCTTGAGAAACAACAGTGGATATCTGCAACCACAACGATCATCGCTTGGTCAAAGTTGCGTTTTTTATTCAACGTTCCTGTGCATTTTTATTCAGCAAAAAACATGGCTTTTCACGGGTACTAAATTTTTGTGGCTAGAAGACGGTTGTAAGTACCTAAAAAAAATACAAATGGTAATGAAAAAGGACAACGCTTTTGCAAACTGGAGTAATAAGATTTTTCATTCACAGCTCTCACACACGAATTTTTTCATAAGACTAAATTCGTCAGATTAGAAAAAGCGAATTATGTAGTTATTTGCTTTTAGGTTAGTGAGTGCAATCCGAGCACAAAATATAGCTCACTGCGATCACGCGTACAAAGATAGTGTTTCCCCAAATTAATTGCCTATGTAAAAGACAAGTAACGCTTAAGAAAAAGAACGTGTGCTGTAGCAAGAAAGTGGCATTTCATTGCAAAAGTAGGTTACAAGAATTTTTCGTGCTGGTCTGAAAGAAATGAAACGCGACTACGTTGCTTTTTAAACAGTAGTTTTGTCTATCGTGTTGTGGCAACAGACGTGAAAGCACTTTGTAAAAAACAGACGACTCTTGAAGACAGAATCGCTTCAGATGCAAAATATTTTCAAAGAATACAGACCAGTGCTGCGGAGTCGGAGGTAAAATGTACGACTCCGACCTTTCCAAAATTTCCGAATCCGACTTTCCAAAATCTCCGACTCCCGACTCCGATTCCTTAACACAAAGGGAATGAAATTTGACTGTTAAAATCAATGGAAATCGTGGTGCACAGCAGAAATCTCTGTTTCAACAAAAGTTTCAAAAGAAATTGTACCATTTCAACAGGAATTCCCAATTTAGGCGTGTGATGTAAAAAGAGGTCCGATTGGATTTCAGGAATCGGTCAAAAAAATCCGATTCCGAATTTCAGTGTTGCTAGGAATCCGACTCTGACTGCACCCAAAAACCTCCGACTCCGGCTCCGACTCCGCAACACTGATACAGACAGCAAGAAAATTTGCTTAGGCGAGTCGTTAGCCGCACTACGCCGTTGCGGAGAGACATCTGATTTTTCAGGCACCACCACTGTTGCGTCAGGGTCATAATGCGGCCCGCTTGTTACCTTATAAATACTCATGTGGCCCACTGAGCAAGTTGAGTTTGAGACCCCTGCTGTACGCAATCCACTGAAAGAGGAAAAACTTCTTGGCACATTTTCACTAAATGCAGGATAATTCCAATGACTCTGCGACACACTTGCCAAAAAAGAAAGATACTATATGCGGGTGTTATTTTAATTAATTTATTTTCAATTTCCCATACCTATAAAACCTTGATTAGTACGTCTGAGTGATGCAAGTACTGCGTTTCGGCGAATTCTTGGTATTGATAACAATTTTGTTTGTTCCTGAAATCGTTGGGCGTATGAAGATAGCTGTCAATCACTAAAGTAATGAGTCATCAATAAATGCGGTATTAAAAAAACTTGTCTGAAATTTTTGCAGTTCTTAAACCATCTGCACCTATTAGTTTTTTACGCACGATTTTTAGCAACTCTGCTATGTGACAAACTCTGCTGTCAATTTATAAACCTAAAGCCAGTTTATATGACCTTCCCTCAGCAGAATAAAGAAACGAAGAAGGTTATGTTAAGTTTAGTTGCCGATCTAACTATATCCTAACTCTATGCCTACAGCATATCAACTAAAATTTAATTTACACATAACACTTTTCAGGATGTGCAAACACTACTTTCCACTTCCTACCTCGCAGTCACTCTTCATTTGTCCAGTACTTACCTCCTTTCCCAGCAATGTCCAGCGCAACTGCCTGTGCCTGGGTCTACGTGCAACACTACACTCATATTGGTTTTTCAATTTCATCGTACGCATCAACAAAGTCAAGTAACGATTTCCTACTTTATCTGGAGTCAGGTACCTCCTTGTCAGTGCATGTGAGTGGGCCAAATGTACGTCTTAAGATCGACATACCTGTGCACACATGGGTGAGTTTCATTCAAGATCCTTGAAACAGAATACGTAGAAAGGGCCAATTGCTCTTCAGCTTCGCCTATTTTTGAATTGTTGAAGTGGCATTTTATTTTAATCGTGCACTGTATGCCACCATATACAGAGTCAATGAGCTGGTTAGATCTTTTTTTACAGAAAATTGAAACATTCTCACTTTTAAGAAAACTTCATACTTGAATTTCGTGACGAATGTTTAAAAGTAGCATGTGAAGGCACTGTGGGGGGAGACAGGCGGGTCTTGTTGACATGAAAACGAAATCTAGAAGCAGGTTTATTGTGGAAGATGTCTTGATCTGTTCATTATCATTTATTGAGCCTCAAATATGTATGCTTTGTAACAATAAACAGTCTCAACCATCGCACTAAATGCAGCAAACGTTGTGTGATTCCCAGTTGGTTTTAGTTTTTATTTCTGCTCTGTGGTTATGCAACAGTTGTCGCATCGGAGTAGTTCTGCAGTATATTTTAGGTGGGGCGCGGGCCGTCTGTTTGCCTATAACTTGGACCACATGCTTGAAAAGATTGAGAACCCCTGTATTAAACGTTGCACACGATACTGAGCGATCAGTGTGAACCATTCGCGACGTATACAAATACTTAATCCTGTCTCCAAATTTTCCCAATGCGATTTATTTAGTAAGTAACCCACGGCGTGCCCTGAGTGAGCTGGGAATTTACATTGTCAACTTGCAAAGACTGTGGGGTTTATTGACATCTACTGTACATAAAAAGTTTGTTTACCACCTGGCATGTTGATGTGTTGAGGGCCTTACGAAGTTAAGTACAATTGTGTTCATGCACCTTGTGCGCAGTAGCAGTTTTGTGACAGTTGCTCTAGCTAAGCCATGCTATTTCGGGCATTATACTAACGTTGTTTCTGTTTTAGTGATGTCTAATTTATGATATAGTATTTCTGTTTTTAGTAACTTTTAATTAATGACATAGCCCATGTGCATCAGCCATTCACTTATAAATTATAATAGCACTTCTGTAAAACGTATGTGCAAACTGCAGCTTATTGGTTTTGATCACAATTTCCAAATGCGCTTTCAAAATGCTGCATTTTACGAAAGGAAAAAGTGACCTCTTATAAAATAAGTGTGATTAGCTCAGATGAGCATCAGTCAAAGCAAGAATGGTCACTGTACGTAGAACTACATCGCAGGCGATTTATACTTTGTGGTTTAAGCAGTAAGTCGTTCCATATGTTGTTTTTCGTGTTTCCAGTTAAAATATTTCATAGAATTATTTCACGTCATTTGATTCTCCAGACGTTTTCAGACACATGCGGCAACATGTGTCAGAATAGCAATTTGTGTCATTTCCATGAGTTAAAGTGAAACGCTTTTACGTAGTCTAATGTGAAGGCAGGGCAATCTGCTATAGAATTAACTTAACTATTGTAAGCGTTCTTTCACCTGAACAAGAGAAATCAAAAGGGGGAACGAGAACGCAAGGTGTCCCCACTCTCGGAAATTCTATCAACGGCCCTGCAAGTAGCGCTTAGTACAAATGAATAGCAAAGCAGCGCTTAGCACGTTGAAGATAATCTCAAAACTAACCAGGACATTTGGCTTGTTCACAGACGCATCTCTGCGCGTATTTCGACTCAACCACCAACAAAACTGGATCCTACATAAATGGAAATCTAATGCAAGAAAAATACTATCGAGGAGGAAGTGTGACGGGAGGCGGAGTTTTGCACCTTGGCCAAGATCAGGACAGTTTTGGAGGAAGACATGACCCACTACAGTCTATGAGGTTGTTGTGTCTTAGATAGAGATGTTCTGTGGAAGCAACAGTATTTTAGGGCAGGATAGTGAATTTATTATTTCAATAATTTATTTCAAGCACACATAATAATTTGCAACCGTTATTCGCATTGAGGTGAACAAGGGTCATTGAAATAAGTTTTTTTTTCTAAGCAACGACCGCCAGCCATGAGTGCTACGAATATTTGACGAAGGTGCCAATTATAAACCGAGTTCACAGAAATGTCGAAGTTGCTTCGATTTTGTTTGATAAGTTTGCAAAGATGATTTTTCAATTCAGAACCGTGATGCCTGACGTTAAGTACAGTATTACACTGTAACAACCAATTAACAGAGATCAGTTTGGCATTTGGAATTCGCTAAGATCCAGGTTCAAATGTTGCTCAGAAAAGCACATGTAAAAAACTTTTCTGGAATCTTCTGGTTAACATTTTCTTTTTTTAATAATATGTTGCTTGAACTGTTGAAGACATTATTAAACCTTTTTAGTAAAAAATATTCCTCTTGTTAACAAGTTGTTTGTTTTGCAGAGGCAGCATTCAGAGTTACATGATATGGCCGCATTTGCTTTCGTCGTTGGAAATTTCCAATCTGGCTAAAAAGTGCGAATGTCCTCGCGGGTTCGTCATTTCGATGTCACTGGATCAAGTTTCCATTGTTGGAAACGTAACGTCTTTGAATGGAGAATGTCGAATGGTCTGAATTATGCAAGAAAATGACTGATTAACATGAAACCAAATTTAAATGCAGCTTCAAAATTATGTAACAACCCAAGCCTTTCAGCGATAAAGCGAATATGCTCAAATACTATACTTACTTTGCTTGTGTTACAATCGTTTGTATTACTAACCCAATTGCTTCTTTTGGTAGAATATTTTGTTCAATGTCAGATACATATAAACACTCACTGAGATAAACCATTTTTCCTAACTTCACCAAATGAACTGTTGCTGCATCAGAAACGTTGTTTTGTTAATTCCACAGATTTTGTATTCATGTACATGTTTATTAAGTATTTTCCGAAAAACCTGCGTCTGAAGCAGCTATTGTCAATTTATTCCCCATTAGCTGGTTGCTTTCCTTGAAAGCCAATTTAAACGACGTCGTTGCGGTATTGGTGAAAGTCACGGAAGCTGTTAAGAAATAAGCAGATTAACTGAAAATTTTGTAAGTTGTTGAAAGGCCTTGACATTCGTCTACTACAGGGCTTCTCACACTAGGGGATATGTAATTTTGGGGTTGCGAAACATATTGGCTTGAGAAATCAGATATAAAAGTTTTTGCAAACTTTACGAGAAAATTAAAAGTAAACCTGCAGTGAATCTATTTGTACTGCATTTTTATAGGTAATACCGTGTTTCTAGCTGTCAGTTCTTTAGCCTACTGGGATGTTTGCCTGAGCTCTCAAATAATAATAATCAACTTAACACATCACGTTATGCGTTGTTACGTCATGATTGTTCGTATTGACCGATATTGACCTTGTTGTATTCATTCCGACACGAGGGCACACTTGTATCTGAACTCTAGGCCTAGTCTAGGGGCTAGGTTAACTGCTTTGAGAGCACACTGAGTAGTTTCAGACTAAAATTAAAAATTTCATGCACAGTTTCAGAAGTACTTTGGAATTTGATTCAGAAAAAGTTGGATCCGTAAACCACACACAATTCAAATTTTAGGAAGTCACACACCTGCCATGCCCAGGATGAGTTTGCGGAATTATTAAACGACAAAAGTTTGTAACAGGAATCTTCAAAATAGAGTTTGTGATTTTTGGATAAGAACAAGAAATGACTTTCCAGTCATTTCTCATCTAGCCTTTCATAAACTCTTAGCCTTTTGCACAACATATTTGTGTGAAGAGGCATTCTCAAAATTGATAATCGTCAAGTCCAAAAGTCGATCCTTTTTGAAAAATATTGAGAATGTCTTTTGTGCTCCGTTGTCTTGTATCAACCTACGCTTGGGTGATCTGTGTAAAAATCATCAAGTGAATGCATCTCATTAGTTATGCTTGATAACGTCTATAAACTGAACTGTTTTCATGTTATTTTTTTCGCCTCACTGTTTCCATCACATGTTTGTTTTCTGTACAGTTACTTTCACGGACTGTGTGTATTTGTATGATTTCGCCATAGATAAAATTGCCTCATGAGATTTGCAACGCAGGACGTTTGCACGTATCACATCTAGGCTAGCCGTAAAGGGGTTGCATAGGAAAACCTTTTTCAAAATGGGTCGAAGAACAAAAAGTTTGAGAAGCCCTGGTCTACTAAGCAGACGAATTGCGGGCAGTAACAAATTTTTCCAGGAAAATGTTGCATTTGATTTTATTTTGTGCTGTTATCTGCGTACCTGCAAGGTGGAATATAAATCTGGTGAACACTTGGTAGCACAGTTAAGAAGAACCAGGTATGCAGTACCTGGAGAATATTCAATCCCGCATTTGGCAGGAATACATGCGAACCACCCTCCTAACCATTTCTTTGCAACAGCAAGAAGCAAAGACACGTTTTTTGGCATATGAGCATCTTTCAGTTGTAAAAATTGTTAACAAGTTTAGTCTTGTTTCTTCCTCCCATGATCTCATTGCCGTTCTTCTACTTCAATGCAAATTTTTGTTTGTCAAATTACTTCATCCATATAAAACAAGTATTCTTGCTACTGTTGGAAATGACACAACTACTTTCATTACAACGTTACGTTTATGATAAATCAAGTTTTCAGTTGATGTAGGATTTATACAAGAAATTTTTTACTGTGGATAAGGATCAAATTTTCGAATGTTAATTCAAAACTGGGTCAGGCAAAGTCTTAAAGTAAAAATGAAACATAAACAACCTAGGTAAAATTGAACATACTTGTCCAGTTATCAGTTGACCAAACTCAGTGGTGAATTTAGGAATTTGGAGGCCCAAGGCAAATATCTTGAAATGGGTCGATTAACAGACGTAGGCACTCATTTCTATTTGAAATATCACAGCAAATATGAAACTTACGTACATCGCATAATATGCGCATTGCACATTCTATTTACTACTTGTACATACAGTATTAATAACATATATTTGAAGTGTTGCTTACAACAGAATACTTCAAGTTTGCCTATCATGAGTAATATTCTTATCACAAGCTGATGTAGTTTCATTCCAAACAAATTTGAATCTGCAGTAAATCATAACAATCGTTTTGTACTGCATGTATAATTTTTCGTTGAAGACCCGTTTCTTACTACGCGGGTAGTTTATGATTTGCTGACGTGTGTGAACCATTATTCCGTCATGAAAAAAACATTCACGTTAACTTTCACCCTGTCTATCCGATGGAATCCTTTCACAACTAAGAATCAGGCACTATGGATTATACATAGCCCATGCCATCGCGTTCGCGACGAACAGAAAGGCGAAGACACGAGAACATCTGCGGCAAGTTCGTTACACAACGCAATTGCAAGCACTGCACACACAGTAACAACGATTGTCCTTCGAGTGCCTTCGACGATCGCCGGGTCATAGATTTGTTAAGGGTGTTGAAGAGGTTTTGAAGAGAAAAAAAACTCATTTCTCAACCGTGCGCACTTGGTCTTCGACGAAGTTGTTCCGACGGGTAGGCAAGAGGCAACACGACCGGACTCCGACGAAGATTGCATCCGCATTGGAGAGTTGCCCTGCTACAGTCATTATGGCGAGCGCTTGGCCACACTGAAGCAAGTTCCGATTTTTAAGGTCTTGGTGCCATCAGGCCGAGATTCGAACCACGTCCTACCGGACAAAAAAACGAGCGCTCTACCACTAGTCCAAACGTACAGTATAGATCATAACAGAGTATATATTACGCCTACCCAGTACGCATCATCAGCACTTATTTAAATCGAACCAATCAACTAACTCTCACGCTTCGGAATGTTAGGTTCTGACTTAAACAATCCTTCCATTTTTGCCACACATAAGAAAAAAAACATTATTTGTAGCACACACTGCAAATACCTGCATGCTGACAAGGACGTTTTTGCATTTTCAATGTAAATGGCCACTTGCTTTATGTATCAGACGTAGACTTGTATCTTGATTATGTTTTTTGTTCTCAACTCTAATTTGGAGTTGTGCCTTCCAAAAAGTACTACATTGATGATAATATGCTCAAAAATAAGTAAATTTGAAGGATTGCTAAGACGCAGAACTGGCAGGAAAACCTACACATTTTAATAAGAGCAAAAAATAATCGATATTTATGAAATGGGGGCACGGTATTTCAATAAAGGGAGACTGAGGCAAGTGACAGGCTTTGCGTAGCCATTCAAAATATGTAAGTTGCACATAACAGGCATTCACTCCAGAAGCAATCCAATAATAAAACCAACAAACGAGTATGTACGAAATCAGTTACCCCTGCTAACAAAATGTTGTAACAGGAAATAGACCTAAGAGCATGCTGCATGATCACTAAGGATAAGCCCACCAGTCAGGTGTTTGCGCAGCAGCTAGACTTAATGCTTTCGCAAGAAAAGAGCCTTGAATGGTCAAAATATTGCTAATCCCACCACGAGCTTCACAACATACATACTCCATCTCATACGTGCTAAACGAAAGTAATATAAACATATCCAATGTTGCAAACTTCAGTTACAATTATCTAATGTTTTGATCAAAACTTTATTCCGGTGCTTAAGTCTGAATCACGATGAAGCAAAAGCGTTTTTCTTTGGGACACGGTTCATATGACGCAGTTGGGCCACGGTGTGTTAAAGCGAATCCAATCTTATATCGTTTGTATTTCAGTGTCATTTATAAAAAATTTAAACAAATCACACTATTCATTCATTCATTTCCATGCCCGCTTTTCATCCGGGAAGATTCACGGGGGCAGCATCTCTAGAAGGACTCCGAATACCTCACAGTACAGCAATTTCAGATAATTCTGCTGACTTCACACCAAGACGGAGCCAAGCAATGTCGGAGATGTAATCACTCCACCTGGTCCTTGGACGAATTCTGAATCGCGTTTCCGTGGGTATAGCCAGCCGAATTTGTATCGCCTGCCATTCGTGGAGCATTTTGGATGCATGGCCGAACCAACGTATCTGAGATCTCTCAACATAGCTGGGATCTCTTGACATTTAGGGCTTTCCGATTTTCACAGCTGCTCACTTTGTCATGAAGTATCACTGCCGCTTGCACTTGGGATAGTATTCTTTTAATCATTACGTAAGATTCATGATCGCAGGTGAGGATCGGAACAAAGACCGATTAAGTCCCGCGTGCGCCACTCTTTTTGCACAGCTTTGCAACGCTATAACTCGCCAGCCGATTGAGCTAGAGAGCTGTTCAAATCCTCTACGGATTCAGCAAGTCTCCTAATTGAGATTGAAAAAAAATGTAAATACTAAAGGCTCTTCGGTGTTTAAAATTTCCCGCTGTATGACCACCGAGCGAAAAAACTCACGACGAAGTTCGTTTGCTTTACCAATCCGTGTATCAACCTTCTCGCTCCGCCTTCTATCATTCGTAAATACCACCCTTAGGTACTGGACCTCTCCACCTGCTGCAGTGTATTGGCACTTTCTTTGCAACATACACTGCCTTGGGTTTACAGAGAGACATAATATCTTGCTTTTATAGTGCTGATTTTAATTCCGGATCCGTCGAACGCAGCAGAAAAGCGAACGAGTGCTCGTTGGAGGCCCTGTTGAGAAGGTGTTGGCAGTACCAGATCGTTCGCACAAAGTAAACGGTTGATCCTGAAGCTCCCAACTATGACACCCTCATCGACTCGGCTGTGACTGTCTATCCAAGTCAGTCTATATATAGACTATCACGAGGCGTGATGGCAGCACACACCCATGGTAGAGTCCATCACCCACTTTTAACGGTTGTGGATTAACTCCGCCGACACGGACACAAACTTCTGAGAAGGAATACGATGACTTGACGGCCAGTAAGAGGCGGCCGCAACACATCTCGCAGCTTTTCATGATGATCCCGCATGTAAGCTTTCTCGAGATCGACAAAATATGAGCATGCGTCTTTAACATACTCCTAAGATTTCTCAAAAATTTGCTGGAGAGTGAAACGTTGCTCTGTAGTGCTACGTCCGGGACGAAAACTTCACTGGGCATCATCCAGCTTTCGTTCAATTATTTCGTGGCATTTTTTTCAAGGTACTTCGCATACACTTTTCCAGAGAGGCTAAGGAGAGAATTGCCCATGTACTTGGTGCATTCACTCCTGTCTCCATTTTGTGCATGGGCATGATCAACTCAGTTTGACAATGTTTCTGTGCCCATCCAGAACACCAGGCCACCTGACAAAAATAAGGCAGCCAAAGAATTGCTTCTCGACCCAAGGCTTTGAGCATTTCAGGTCGGGTCTCGTCAAAGCCTGCAGCCTACCCAGCCTTCAGTGTTTTTACAGCAGGAAACTTTGGCTGCAGCGTTGGTACATTCCTCCTCCAAATGTACCTCATTTGTGTTGGGTGGTGTAACAGTAGTGTTTCCAATTCGGGGCAAAATTTAAAAACCCGAGTTTCGGGTAGCTGAAAAACCTGGGATAACCCGGGTTTTTTCGGATTTTGAAACGAATGCGATTTTGAGCGATAACACTCAATATCATTGTGAAATTGCTACTGTTTGTCCCTGCGCAATTTATTAGCGAATCATGAATTAAGTTAAGCACAGTTTTTCAATTATGTTTATAATACTGACGCATGACAATCAAAGCACACTTTAATCATTCAGTCTACTTCTGCGTTTTGTGGCAAAGAGTCCCGTGGCTGACAAATCCCTCTCTGGTTCCATTGATTTGAGCTGATTTGGGCTTAATTGTAAGTAAGGCATGGTACAGTTTTTCAGGTTATTTGACCTCTTCTTTGTAGTCTCAAAAAGACTCACTTTCTATTTCACAATTTGTGATCGGATCGCTTCCTGTACCGGAACAGTTTTGTGGTCTTCACACTCATGGATTGCATGCATTCTCTGCTTTGATTTCAAATGGTTGATCATACTTTCGGTGTTTGAACCACCTCCTTTAGTATAACGGAGCACAAATTGCACTTTGGTGTTGGTTGAACCTTGTATAAGAAATGGCTCTAAGCGTCTGATTTTCTCTGATTAGTAACGTCTTTAAACTGAATGCGTATGATCAAAAATCTATGCAAAGTCGCTTCTGAACGAAAGCCAAATATTTGTAGAAAGTTATTGCAAACTGCAAAGGAACGAATCGATTTTGCAAAGAATCACAGCTTGTATATTAACTTACACATAACAGCTTATAAATGAACTAACTAGTAACTACGGAACTATGTGGCACACCTTTGAAGAACTACCTCACGTGGTAGTTATTGAATTTCAATAGGTTAGAGAAAAGACTAAAGTTCGCGTAGACACCTATTATGTGCAAAATGACGTCACGATCCGTGTGAATAGATCGGTTGAACGAAAATATAAACGGACCAACAGCGAACGTACGATGGTCACAGAGCAAAACCCGCACCTCGTGCCTCATGATAATGGTTGAAAGTTCAAACGTGATAATTTGGCTGTTACACGCACCAACCTGCAACTTCAGTGTTATCAGAATTACTAATATTCGAAAGCAACAGCAATTCCAGGATTTTTAAAATACCCGGGTTTGGTGGTTGAAAAAAACGGGTCTCGGGTTCGGGAAAACCCGAGTTGGAAACACTATACAACAGTGACTGGATTCACCCTTTAAGACCCTAGTGGGCCACTTGTGCAAAGTTTGCAACGCTATAACGCGCCAGCCGATTTGAGCTAGAGAGCTGTTCAAACCCTCTACGCATTCAGCAAGTCTTCTTGTTGAGACTGCAAAAACTTTTCGTTTGTCGTTTTGGGTTTGGGATTTTCTGGGGTAATGTCGTAATGGAGGGATGTTTTCGCGATTTTGGTCAATTTTACCAGACCTGGGCGCCAACCCAATGAGCCATTTTTTGACTCAAAATTTGTTTAGAAACCAGGCTGTGATCAGCGTCTTTTCAGCCCTTTGATTGACTTTCTAGCATATCCAGAGCCAAAATTATGGCTCAAAAACCACGTTTATGACAAAACTCAAAACGTTTCACTAAAGGTAAAATTAGCCATTTCCTACCAGCAGATTGAGCTAGAGAGCTGTTCAAACCCTCTAAAGACTCGTGAAGTCTTGTAGTAAAGAATTTAAAAAATGTATGTTTTAGGTGTGGGGTTTTGGGTCCATGGGGTCATGATTGGGGTATGTTTTGCGGTTATTTTGATGACGTCATCGGCCGATCCAACGAGCCGATTATGTGACTCAAAGTTGTATTGGATTCTAAGCTATAATACGAGTCTTTAGAGCCCTTGATTGACTTTCCAGCATTTCTGGTTCCAAAGTTATGCCAAAAACTTCCAAATATTTCAGGAATTTGCTAAGTAATTTTCGGGGATTTCCCTAATTAATTTACGTTTTTGACCATAACTTTGGAACCAGGAACGTCAGAAAGTCGATCAAAGGCTATAAAGACTCGTATTAAAACCTGGAGTCCAAAAAAAATTTGGGCCACAAAAACGGCTCGATTTGTCGACTCTCAGGGTATGATGACCTCATCCAAATGTAAACAAATATGCATAAACATCTAATTATGTAAAAATCAACAAAAAAACGACATCCCAAGCTTAAAATTGTTTTCAGTCTGAACTACAAGACTTCATGAGTTCGTAGAGGGTTTGAACGGCTCTGTAGCTCAAGCTGCTGGCGAGTTATGGCCATATATAGCCTAATATGGGTATAATACATCACGGGTTAGCATTTGTGTAGGTAGAGATTTTTACTAATTTTTGGTTTTCGGGCCATAATTTTGGTTACAGATTTGCTTGAAAGCCAATAAAGGTCTCTAAAGACTCGGATGATAGCGTAGTTTCCAAAAATACCTTCGGTCAAAAAAATTGACTCATTGGATTGGCGCCTAGGGCAGGGTAAATTTGGCCAAAAAAACGCAAAACACCCCCACTTGTGACGTCCCGCCCAGAAAACCCCAAACCCAAAACGAAAAAAAATAATTTTTTTTCAATCTCAACCAGAAGACTTGCTGAATCCGTAGAGGGTTTGATTAAACAGCCGCCACTTCAACTTCGTGTCCACTGTGCATTCTGGGAGTTCTCGGAACAAGGACGATACGCTGTCCGCAAAGGTTTATTTTAAACCTTTATCCGCCAGGACCTCCCACTTTATTCTGTAGGACCTCCTGGTCTTTGCACGTTTATGCATGCCCTTGCCACTTTTCCAGGTGCAATTTGCAGACCAGCAGGTGGTGATCGGCCTACAGTTTTGCACCCCTTAAAACAAGAACGTCCAACACTGAACGGAAAATGTCAGCTGAAACTATGCAGAAATCAATGAGTGACCGTTGACCCAAGGAATCTCTGCACAAGCTGGACTTGCACACATTTTTGTGCTGGAAGAAAGTGTTCAAGATGCGCTGTGCATTGTTACAGCACAGTTGCAGCAGGATCGTTAACGTCAGCATCACCATGTCGGCTAATCACACCCTTCCATATGCTGGCATCGTTCCCAACGTGTGCATCGAAGTCTCCCAAAAGCATCGTGGATTTGTTACTTTTAGTCCCAATTGGCAAGGCATATCTAATTTCTTACAGGATTTCTAGGTAGAGTGCACTTGAGACTGGAGTTATTTGAAATTAAATCACACTATTTTGAAACATTTTATTTCCTGCAAACGATTAAAATAACAATATAACAAAACGTTATTTTGGCAATGAACTTACAAAAAGGTTTCTAACGTGAACAACTGACTCCGAACCATGGACACCCGCAGAGGGGGGCAAAACGGTCATTTGCCCCCCCCCTAGAAATTGTGACTAAGAACTAAAATTTTCTAAAAAAACTAAAGTCAACATCTTAAATTCTGATCAGTTGATGTAATTGTTGCAATGAAAGCTTATTTGCCGGTATGACACTCACGCTACACAAGAGCCAAGTTCACTGTTCTGGTGTCATGGAGACATGGCTACAAATATTTAAAAGCAGGGTTGAGGAACCTGCGGCCAGTGACGTTTGATATGGCCCGTATCAAAATTTTCGTTACCCAATTTGGAACACAACATCGCGTCATAATGAAACACCACGACAAACAGGTACTTAAGGTAGGATGTAGGCCTAAGAAGAGGCCTCCATCCCTCTTTTAGTAAGATGAAGGTAGAATTTTAGGATACAACCAATAGTTATTTGGGGTAGAGATGGCACGGGCCGCTAACAGTCCACTCTTCGGGCCGTCTGCTGAAGGTTTTGAAACAGTCCGCTAACAATATTGTTTTAGCGATGACGTCATTCCGGGCCGCTACGGACCGCTGCAGTCTGCTCGCCAAAAATTTTTGTTCTTTGCAAAGTTTCATAATCTAACAACGAATATTTTTTGCTGCTGTTCTTTCAATTTTACCGTTATGCCAACATTCCGTTTCACTTGTTTCCACGCAAATCAGTGAACCATGTTATAAATCAACCAAAGCAACAGACACTGTCATTTATAGTGTGTCGCCGAGGTTTAGGACAAGTATTCCCAAACTTTTTCTGGCCATGTACCCTTCAGCATTTCGTTATATGAACATGTATCACTAAAAGTTCTTATGACAAAAGGACTGAGGAAAATAGCAAAGATATATTTACCAATATAAGCATATAACGATTTTGAAAATATTCACGAATGTAGACCTATGTATAAATACGCTTATTTCGAAATGAATAATACGTAAACATAATTTTTCCCTTGCATTGCTAAGCTTAGATGTGCACTTAGGAAAATTTCAGATCGGAAAATCTATCCCTAGGGGTACATGTACCCCAGTTTGTGAACCCTTCGTTTAGGATTAGGGGTCAGGCTTCGGTTAGGGTTTAGGGCAAGGGTCACTAAACTTTTCAAAACGCAGAGCTATTTCCTGGTACAGATGCATGCGAAGGGCTACCAGTGTGATACACAGACTTTTGAAATAAAAATTTGCACAATTTTTCTTCATATTATGTTATCATTAATAATAAACATTAAAGATATTTATCGATGTGAAGAAAGACACTGTTTATGCTTTTAACAGAACAGGACCGTGGTCGACCTACTTGGTCTGTATGGGCGACCCGGTGGCCGCAGGCAACATGTTGGTGAACCCTGGTTTAGGTTCAGTACGTTACTAGCAAGTGTAAGGCAGTCTAGCCTAGTGCACTCTTTTGATGCGTTGATGTCACGTTACAGGCGACAGACGAATAAGTTCTCAAAAGTGAAGGTCTTCTGGCGGACCTATAGCCACTCTGCCTTAAGACTACATGGTTTTAGTGTCCTAAGCACAATGAACTGAAAACTTGTTGCTACTTTGCAATTGAGATTACTTTATATTACGTGCCACGGGCCGGTCCGTGCCAAAAATAAGTTGTAGTTTAGAATAAACGGGCTGATCCGGGCGGTTTTTAGTTAGCTCCAGGCGGTCCGGGCTGCAAAAGTGCTGGCCCGTGCCATCTCTAATTTGCGGCCCGCCAGGAATAATTCACAATTTATGAGGCCTGTGATAGTAAATAGGTTCCCCACCCCGGTTTAAAAGTTTACTTCAAGTTAAGGTAGCCTTGAGCTTTTAAAAAGCACTTATCGGCAGGTTTCTTTTCGCACAGTAGCCTACATAAAACTACGTGGCTTGCGAGAATACGTATTAATAGTTTGGTATTTTGCGAAGAGTGAAAGTGTGGCTTCAACCGACAATGTCAGATTAACGCTTGCCCGGTTAATGTATGATGAGCGTTCACCGTGAACAAATCAACAAAGACGAGCAGGTTTCATTGAAAGTGTGACCGATAGCTTTGGACGAGATCTCAGACGTTTCCAGCTACTGTTTCTGAGTGATGCTGACAAGTCTTGCTGGACAAAATAAAGTCTTAATTTGTGGTTTGGTTAACGACCATGAAATGCTTCATTGAAAAAATGTACCATGTTTGGAAAATCTGCAAATAGCCTATATTTTGCAGATTATCGTGCTTGCTCCCAATGAAGCGCATTATTATGACTGTTGCCGTAACATGGGCGTCGGAAGGATTTGTTCCAAGGAGGTCAATTGTGGATTTTTCCAGGGGGGGGGCATAAAGATTTATCTAGAAGAGGCCATAAGTGATGAAAATTATCTTTACCCACTCGAAATTAAGAAAACAACTTTTTTTCTAAAAATATATCGGAAAATGTCAAATTTCAAAATCCAGTGGGGCTTGACCTCTCCCTAACCCCCTCTTCCGACGCCCACGACATGCGGCATTACTTTGGGACGTAGAAAGGTAAAGCGTTTCGTGAACGTTCATTTACATTGCATCGTCAGCAACTGGAAAGGACAAGCAAAATGTCGATGTTGCCCCCCCCTGGAAAAATTTCTGCGGACGCACATGCCAGGGCCGTTGCCAGCGGGGGGGGCAGTGGTGCCCGCCCCCCCCC
>JGI24158J21664_10001462_pt1 | contig 26704 bp, 15 predicted proteins | sample Ectturendosymbi3_FD_21664 | JGI IMG/M metagenome (IMG submission 21664) | reverse complement strand
TACGGTTTGACTGTGTGTGAAAGACAATTTTATATGTACTTTGATTTGCCTGCAATTATGCTGAACTTGACTAATATTGTAATCTCAATCTGTTAACTGCTGACTTATGCATGGGGGACTGAGAGAACCAAATTTATCCCAAATGCATATAAATCCACCTCAGATAATGCAACTAGGTTTGACATGTTGAAAATGTGACTAAATACATGCAATATAAAACAAATGAGTAAGAAAATGGTTAAAAATCAATTTTTTCAAAAACCACAAATACTGTTAGGTTTACGAAAAATGTTCTCAAGAAGCAGATACAATTTTGGTACTTCTGAGCATTTTGAGACCAAAATGAGCTTTGTGACTAAGTGTGTCAAAAGTGACGTCAATTTTATTAAATTTGAGCTTTTCGTGACCTTTGTCACGTGGTTGCACGGCTGTTGTTACGGGCAACCATGCACAATCGGTTTAAAATATGTTTTTAGCTGATTTGCCAGGATTTAAGAACCCCTTTTTTTGAATTTCAAAAAAAAGTGTTTTTTTGGCCCACCCTACTAGGCCATGGCCTATTTGGCCTATGCGTAAATCCGTCCCTGAGCACATGCGCTAATCCGCCATAGCAGACAAAATAAAGACAATTGTTTCGGATAAAGTGAACTATCGCGGAACACAGTCTTAAACATGCGTAGTGGACGAAAGGTCTGCTAAAAGTGGTGAGATAGTTTCTGGATGACAACCCAGATTCCCACCAAAACCCAATTACTGTTTTACTTCTTGTCCCATTTACAATATTCCTTGAAATTTGCATGAAAATTTATTCCGTGGTATTTGCATTAAGTGGACAAATTGGCAAGCAAAAAGTATGCGAAAACAATTAATCTCCTTTGTGCAGGTAATACAGATTTTGTAAAATGCCAAGCTCAAGGGGGGAGTTTAACCCCAACCTCCCCTTGCGTACGCCGTTGATATGTTTATCAGAATCTAACACACTTCTCAGTGTTAAGTTTCTTACTTATTTTGTGTAATCCTCCTGCCAGCCATTGCAAAGACTATTAAATTACTTTAGCAACAACCTATCCAAACTTAGATAGAAACAAACTTTCAATTGAATTCGACGCAAACACTTTTTTATTTTTATGTTCACAAAGCGTTGCATTCAAAAAACAAAAACAAATGGAGTAAAAATGCTTCTGCTAATTTAATTACTAAGCTTTCATGTGACATGTCGAAAAACCAAAATCGTGAGTTTCCGTCTGAGACCAAATCATATTTTTCCGCAGCACTAACAGTCGTTTATATTTCGAACTGTGGTGATGATGTGCATTGTATACTAACGCATTGGAAAAATACAGCAACATGCACTAGTGGTGGTGAAAAAAAACAACTGTAAAGCAGCAACCTTCGAAAACAGCAAACATTGTGTGTAAGTTGCAATATCAGGTATTTTTCTGGTCGTTTAGGATCATTCAACAGCATCAGCTTGCGAGAAAGGTATGTCTACACATACGGGACGGTAGTCATGTTGCCTGAAACATTTTGCAACTGCTGCGATTTTTGAGATTGGTTATGATCAATGTTTTTGTGAAAAGTTCAAAATGTGTGCGATTTTTATGATGAATGTAAAATTTTCCGCATTTTTTCTCTAAAGAAAAAGTGGGGAACAAAAACATCATCCTCATTTCAGGATCACAGTATCACTCAAAACTGTTACCTAGTTCATTTATAACAAAAATACCTCTACAGTATTTTTTCCAAAATTTCTATTTTTATTGTTTAATTCCGCAATTATAGCTGCCCTCCCTGCCCTGATAACCATTCCTTTTTTTGCCCAGAAAATTCACAAACATGCCTGATTTGCTTGATTTTCTCAAAATTTTCCACAAATCGTGGGAGAATTGCCTCTCAGACCCTCGTCTCATAAGCTTTCAGACGGTTCCAAATATCCATGTATCTTTTGCCATTTCAAACCTGGCAGAAAGTGGTTGAAACGTTTGATGTTTATTGATGTTCTTCGGTGTTTCGTGCTAGTACAGAGCTGAAGTGTCTGCAATTCTTTGGATATGAGACAGAGAAATATGATAGAATTTTATGCAATGTTTATGAACTATTGTTGGTTATGAACGGAGTATATTTTGCAAACTGTACCTCAGGAAGCACATCAGATCGGTAGTACGGAAGTGAACAAGTTAAAGAGTCGCACTCTTTAAAAACATATCCACATTTTTGTTGGCAACAGGAAATCACTGAAAAACAGGATTTGAGCAACAATACTTGAAAGTTCAAAGCAGATGAATTTACATTAGATGAAAAAGTTTTCGTGTTCTGAAACTGCAAATGGTAAAAGGATTAGGTTTACGCTTGCTTTTACTTTGACCATAATTTCCAGCCATTGCTCATCAGCAAGACACGAAGACCCTCTATGCGAAAATATGATTAGTTCAAAAAGCTTTGCACCATCCCGTTGCAGCAGGCATAAGGAGACTGAAAATAACGTGAATTTAGTTCACTCACTGATTGGCAATCGCAACGAGACACACCTCGCCAGTTTAAAAATATGTCTTAACTGGAAAAAGAAAAAAATAATCGGCCGAAATTGATTAAAACGCATATTTTGTGCGTCACTGCGTCATGAGGCAGGAAAACCTGCACATGTTTTTTTCCATTTTTGTATTATGTAACTGTTACACTGTTTTGCTTTCGCTCACTTTTCAGTCTTTCTGCAAAACACTTAATAACTCGTTGCTAAATTGATGACATATGGAGAAAACAATTTCATTATCTTTGTCTTGTAAAATACTGACCATTGTCAATTTGCTAACAGCTTTTATTTAACCGAATAGATAAAAGCAAGACTGTGGAATTTTTGTTTCCGCTGAATGATTTTTATTTCCGGTTCTATGACTCATTTCTACGAATAGTCAGTACTAAAACTGACCTGGTAAATATTTTAAAAAGTTCAAAACTGCAGGAATAAGGATGGAATGCTGGTGGCATTGCGCATAGAAAAACTATGCAGTTTTCTTTCGAATCAATTGTTATTTACTTCCTAAACATGAGTTGTTTTTCAGTGTGTTTACTTACAACCTAACTTGTTCTCCTTGAAAATCAGTGTTGTATCAATGATTGTTAAAAGAAACACAGGGTCAACCTTGCAGCCTTGAGCGGACGGTGTATTATGACTGAATTTCATTTTCAGCCAAGGTGAAATTCAACAGCATTTTGAAATATGTTCAAAACCCGCCGGAAAAAATTTAAAATAATCCTTTCTTTATACTCTCATTTTGTGAAGAATAGTTCTAAAATATTGGTATAGCAAACAAAGCCAAAAAACTGTTTCTAGATTTTTCAAGGACATGAATAAATTTACAGAATGTTTGTTTGTAAGATAGACCTTTGTGCTACTCTTGACGTCCTTACCCCAATAACTCGCTTACACTTTGAACTGTCTCAAGATCCATCCAAGGAAAAGTCATAATTTAAATGCCTATAATTTTTTAGAATTTTGGATGGAACTTCGTAGGAGCACTCGCTATCATTACTTGGACCGCCGGGACTTGTACCATTTTATTTGGAACAATGAAGTTCCTTGGTGTGCTTCGGGTCAGCAAAGAAGTAGAAATTGCTGGAATGGATAGGATCAAACATGGCGAGCCAGCTTACCCACTCGGAAGCTATGAAGAACCTGGAAATCCTCACAACAGTGACCTTCATCTTCCAGGTATCTACAAGCGAAGCCTAATGGTCAGCAAAAATGTCATCCCTGATCTTAGATTTAGTACTGGTTTGAAGCTTATTTCAAAATAGGGTTAAGTATCAGGTGCTGTAGGCTGCTGGCCTTTTAGGGAAATGTTGTTAAAATAGTAGATACGAACAGTTTAAATATACCACTGTCTTTGCCGTGATCGAGATGTTTTTTACGTGTTTCAAAGGATTAGTGCCGTAGTGATTATTTTTGTTACATTGAACCAACCGTAATATTTAAGCGCTTTCGTTTGACGCACTTATTTAAACAAGGTTAAGCTCTCCATTGGGGATGCACGTAATGAAATATCGAATCCTTCAGTATTCCAATCCAAAAATCGGAGTTTTTTCGAATATTTAGATTCGAAATAAATTTAGATTAAATAAACGTGAAAAATTACAAAGTTGGCAAAACCAATAATTTCAATAAATCTTTCAGTGGCACTCTTTGCGCTCCTGAGTAAGAGAAAGAAAGAAACACTCAACAAGCTAACGGCACTGCGTTGTGACGTAACGAGCTAATTAATCGTGTGATCGCTTATCAGTGTTCTAAACCTCTGTGCGATCAGCTCAGTTTGCTCCTAATAAGTTATTCCGGAATAGGATTCGATATTCTGGATTCGAAATAAAGATTCCAGAATATTCCAGAACTGCTAAATGTTACATAATGCACATCCCTACTCTATATGTTCTGCAAACCACTATGACCTTACAAATTTGGTAGGAGCTAAAAAAAGCAAAGGGCATGAAATTAATGAGTTCGATAAAAATAAATTGTAACCATTCCTTGTTATAAGTTATTGCTAGTCTTAAATCTTTTTGGACCATTTTCACAAAAAAATGACGTCGTCTGGTATATTTAGGGGCGTGCTCTTTTACGTTTTGTTAAAATGTTGTTTATCATTTATATGAATATTAAGTTGATTCTAAAACGAGCAAAGGAAAAATGTCAATTGGTGTAACTTAGCAAGTTTTTTTGATATGCCTGTGCGTGGCAAAGCTAGACAAAAGCAATTTTTGACATTAAAATTAGCGCATTCTTCATTCAACTTTTCTGAGAAAAATAGCTGTTTTTATAATACCAGAACTGGACGAAAATCATCTTATTGTTGACTTAATTTAAATAAAAATCGATTGGTTCCAATTTCTTGTTGAATTTTTCCTCTTTTAACTCTGAATACAGTCTTGCGGCACTTAATGTGACTCGGATTGAACCTATATGGCTGCTGATCGTAGTGATATCCGAATAACCTGGTTGCTATCAGTTTACACAATCTGAACGATTTTATAATGGCTATACCCACTTCGACTGCCGCCTTGAACTGAATGCTGATGCTTTTTTGCACAAATTTACACGGTCGTCTCTGCAGTTTGCGCAAGTGGAAATAAGTCAACAGAAAGTATCTACGAGAATGGCAAGGCGGAAGTAATCGAGGAAAAAGAAGAACAAAAAGTCTAACATCGGAAACATTCGGAAGATCCCATCAACGAGTGATTGCCTACAGAAACATCGTTTGTCACCCGGGAACGTTACATTTTCAAAAAACTACAGATTGAAAACTATTACGCTTTAATTTTTTTGACTTGCATAAATCGCCTATTTTTCCAAAAACATTTTGACAGTGGTGTTTTTGTACTTCTGCGCTGGTGGTAAAGGTAGATTTATCACAGTAATTGTTTACAAACGTTCTTAGTGCAACCAGCATGGCTTCTGTTTCAACGCTCAAAAAGGTTTACAATTTTAGGGAAGTGAAATCAAGTCCCGAAGTCTCTAAATCGCTATTGGAAGCCAGCACTTCTTATGCTTTGTTGCAATATTATTTTCTCTTTAAAACATAGCTTTTCGTTTCGTTCAGCGCTTGTCAGCATTTTCAAGCAAAGGTTCATTTCTTTGCATGTGATGGACGATATCTATTCCATTTACACAAGAATCGAACTTACGATCACCTATTTTCCGGTTGTTGTTCCCGAGTTGACACGGTCGAGTGAGCACGTGGACACACTCGAGTGAGCAAGCAGACACTTAATTTCGATAAGGTTGTTGGTTTCTTCGATGACGTTAAGCATCCGGGTTTCGTGATGTTAACAAGGTACTAGAGTTTGATAATGTGTTACGTGTGTGATTTTGGCAAGTTCCAGAACGTTCGACTTTAGTCTGTTCTTTATGTGTGACCCATGGAACTCGAGCAGTCGCTGCTGCTGGCCTTGTCTTGTTACGCCGAAGTCTCGCAAACCGAGACAATGAGCGACGTTTGCACGCTGTCGTGTTCATTTTCACTGGGTTCATCTGAGCCTGCAAGTGATGACGTAGCGTACGTCAAATCATCGTCGTGGTTGTTTGTTGCGTTGTTCCGATTAATTTCTTTGGCCTTATATTCATGCTTGTGGAGACGGTTATCGCGGGTTTCTGGCAATAAATCCGTCGTAATATCTACAACCATTCGTTAGGGTTACTATTGTGCTCGTGTGATTCAACAGCCAGCACTTTAGCAAAATCAGTTCATTGGTTTCGTAACTTTGATGATGTTTCTTGGGGACTAACAAATGCTGGGAAAATTTTGCTTCCAACGCTCGATTCTATGAAAGATATTTTGGGGATCAAAGAAAAAATGAAAGCATGCCGCCAATATTACTGAATTGATATAGATTTGGTGATATGAATTTGAGCACATTCGTCTGGCGCAACTGATGGACATTTTTGAAAGATACACTGTATTAGCTTCGGTTATCGCAACGACATTTAAACTGAAATAAAAACAACATTTTAATGTTTGCTAGTTTTTCATAAATGCAATATTTTGAAACCATGAAGAAAGTACATTGTAATCACTTTATTTTACAAATCAGCGAATGATTGTCCGTGACAAGCGTTCAGTTTGGTTACATCTTCATTTTTGGTGGACTGTCAAGTCTTCTTGTGTTTTGTTTTATTTTACTTACGCTTGCAACTAAAACTTCTAGAAAATGATTTTAGCCAAAGTTTAAAACACGTAAAAATGCAAACCTAAATTAAATTCCCCTTCGTCGCGCAGAATGCTGTCGCTGTCGTGTTCTTACGAATATCTGAGCCTTCTTAATTTAAGAAAAGTTCCAACTCATCATATCCAGACTAGACTTGTGAATTTTTGATTGTTTGTTTGCGTTTCTTTTACATCTACAGTATAGTGCACGGGCTGAAAATTAGCTTGTTTATTGAGTGTCTGCGCGTTTTCGCTTGTAAAAAATCTAGTGAGAATAGATATTGTGTAATGGTCTTGGGTTTAAACATTTTCACATTTTCTTGAACATTGCCATTACTACTTGTAAAGACCAGACTCTGCAAAGAAAAACAGCTTCAACACTTTTTGTAGCAAGAGAGTTTGAGCGGTTAGTCTGCAATCAATATAATAGACCTTAAAAACGTTTTTTAAACGAATGCACAAGCAATCAGAGACAGAGCCGCAACCAGCTGATATTTTCGGGGGGCGATTGTAACTTGTTGTACCTAACAACTAAACATGTTTCAGAAAATTTCGGGGGGTAGCAATTACCCGGTTGCCTCCCCTGGTTGCTCTGATCAGGGTAATGAGTTGTTTATCAATTAAAAGAACTGATTTGAATGTTTTAAAGACACCTATATAAAAGAAAGACTTTCGGTACCCATGGCGTGTTAGTCTACTCGGTACAAAAGCTATAAAAAGTTGAAGGACGAATTTTAAAAAACACGATCTAGCCCAAAAACGTAATGGCGGAATTTAAGGAACCGACTCGAAACTTCGAACAGTACAAAAAATTAAAAGATGTAGCAAACCTTTGACAAAAGTTAAAAAAATGGAATTATCTGTAAAATCAGACAAATCTTTTCTTTCATTTTGAAACTTTTGAAAACTGGCGAAATTAATCGAAAGTTGAGCAGAGGTTAAAGACGACGCTTCGTAACCTTTCGGATAGTTTCGCCGCAAAAAGCGGAAAATGCTGCGCAAATGAGGCTAAATTTCTTTACCTCCCAAACAGGGTTGCGTAGTCGGAGGTAAAATGTCCCGCTAAGTCTCCTAGCTTGCAAAATATTCCAACCTTTCCAAAATTCTCGACTCCGACTCCACAACATAGCGTGAATGAAGTTTGGTTGTCAAGTGTCAATAATGACAAAGGATCGAGCTGAAATTATTTTAGAAATAAATATTTTGTTGTTGTCGGTAGATACATGAGTTGAATGAATCTATTAATTTATAGAATATTTACTAATCATAAAAAGCCATTCTCTGGACTTCTGGGGGAAGAGTGGGATAAAAAATTCGACTACGACTCCTAGTGTTCTCAGGAATCCGACTGAATCCAAAAACCTCCGACTCCTTGCGACTCCGTCACGGCAACCCTGCTCCCAAATAATTCTGGTACTGGATGAAACATGTGAAGCCAGCAGTCATTGCTACTATGTACGCATTTCCGCAGCAAAACATAACTTTTACTAAAATTCGTAAGCGCATAGCTCAATTTCATTATTTGACTACTGTGCAAATGCGTGTTTTCACTATTGAAACAGAATACTAAATGTAGAAGGCTTTGCACAGCTGCACCTTCTCACTTTAAAGACTTACACACGAAACCAGCTTAAAAAATCCTAAAGTAGACCTACACCGCATTAGTGCTCCTTATGGATAAAACGCAACGCTTGATCACGCCGCGTGGTGTCGCTAATTCACATGTCGAAAATGAGCTGGTCTCGAATCGTTCGTGGCATATGATTACGATAACGACGTTTGAGACATATTTGGTGCTATCATGGAGCTACAGCATTTCTGTTCGTTGAGTGAGAGAAGGTTAACGAATTGTGACATAATATTCGTAGTGCAGCGGAAATGGTGAAGATATCTTATACAAGGTGGAATTTTCATTGTGCGTAACTTCGTAAATAGTCACCAGAGACAGCTTTCGCACATATATTCGTTGTCAGTGCATCGTAACGAGTCCACCAACATGTTTTCGAAGCTATTTTACGAATTGGTCTTCAACTAAAGATTGACGCAACATTTGAAAGGTTAAAGGTCGCCACCGCATCGTGAACAGATTTGCTCTGGTATTTATTTTGCGAATCAAAAAGAGACGCTGGTTACTGCAGATGTAAACGATAAAAGTTCGTGCAGTGCCGTTAACGTGATCAATTGCTCGGTCATTTCAACAGTGCTTACGACCATGCTTATCATGTCACGCAGTATAAAGGGGTCTCATATTTTCTGTTATTATTTTGAAACTTTATTTAAGAAATATCACAAAACAATTCTGATTTATCTATTCCCAAAACATTTTGGAACTCAGAGTAAAACTACATCAGCAGAAACTATGCTCTCTGATCTCGCTCTATACAATAAAAGAATAAATATGTGTACGAGGCAAACGTCAAATTTATTTAAAAAATGCGCACAGTAGTTAATGCGTTAGTGCGAAGGAAACTTTTCTGCACAGATATGGTTTACCGTGCCAGCGATGAACTCCGGAAACAATTTTTTTTTACCGATTTGCATCTTAAGGTATTTTTGAAATTACTGATTTAATAGTGGGTTGTAAAATTTTTGTGGTCAGTTATTTTGTTACATTTTTTTACGAAAAAGACATTTTTTGATGAAAAAGACGTTTTAATTTTTAAAACACCGTTTGCTAAAATCGTTTTGCAAAAATTCACCTAAAGCTCAGAAGTAGCGGCGCCCAAACACCTGTAAAACTGATTTACTTGATAGTGAACCAGTTAGGCCACAGCGTACATATTAAACCATCTCTGAAAAACTGTAAATGTTCTCCAATGTGATGCTTCAAGTTGGGCTCAGAAAATTGTGTTTCTGATGCTTTATGTCATTCCAAACGCCAGGAGAATGTAACTGTGACTGTAGTGTAAAGATTTCTTATTTGCATCGACTATCTTTTCAAAAAAAAACAACAGGAGGAAGGTGCCTTTGCTGAAAAATCCCAACCTCAGCTCAAGCTTCTTCAGAAATGACTTCTAAAAATAGGACACTATTCCACGTGGAAAGCAACCTGGGTAAAAAACTTCAATCTCCAAATCTTTACGACTTTTCCACTTAAGTTACCACAATTTGTATCGGCATAAAAAAGAGTAAGGAATGTAAACAAGTACAAAAAGTGCGATATAAACGTGATCAGTAGGTATCTTATTCACTGTATATAATTTGTTTAAGTAGCAATAGGAAAACGACTTTCACAATACTATTCCATTGCAAGAATTTGTGATAAATGAACTGTAATAATTTTACCAGCCTCCTAATTAGGGACGATTTCGCAGAAAAACAGATTGAAATCGATTTCTCCACAATCTGATGCATTTTTTGAAACCTACCAAACTGTTCTTTAAAGATAAAGATTATGCGAGCTATTTAAGGAAACATAGTGTAATTACTTGTCATCATTTTTCCTAGTAAAAAAATTGCTGGTAGATTCGACTGCTTCGTCTGTCTGGAGACTGATTGCTTGTTATCATCAACAAATATGGCCACTTTTAGCTGATCCTAACAACCTTGTCTTTTTTACCTAAAACTAAACAAGCTACTGCAAGAAACGCGCATAAGTAAACATTAAATACAAACTTAATCCAGCAAAGATGCTTTGATACCCAGCTATTACCAACAGTTACTGAAACCACTGAACGTAAAACAACAAAACCAAAGAAAACGCTGCAGCGCGGGGCGTAATCAAAATATTTACGAAGCATCCAAGTTTGTAGAGAGATGTTTCACGGTAAACACCCTGAATTACTCTTTGGACGACGGAATCAAGTAAAATCGAGTAAACGTTGCCAATGTGTAAGTTCTTATTATCTTTGAGTCTCTTTTGAAATAAAACTACTACTGTATATGTAACCGTTCTTAACCAAAAAGCTGGTAATTAAAGCAAGAGCGACTGCGATAGTGAGACGTTTGAGATCATTCACCCAGCTATATGAAGAATAGTTCAGCTTTAACTATTTCTTTACAATACCAAGAACAGTCCTTTTAGGTTCGGCTTCGGTAACCGCCAAGGAAATTCGAAATACCGTAACTTATCGCAACATAAGCGTTTATGTTGCAACATTTTACCTGCAATAACGCACAAATCTGGCTTAGCGAGGCTAAATGAGAAAGGCACCTCGGCTCCCGTTGCCTCCTTTTGGAAGGGCAATGGGGACAATAACCCCGCTCTCCCGTGCCACTGGAAATGGGTCATATTTTTCATGGTCAATTCACCGTGCAACACAAAATTTGTTCTTGGGTTAAGGCTATTATTTTCGGATGTATTATACCTAAATCGATAAAAATGAGCATTCAAAAAGTTCAAATTTCGGTTCTGGCTTTATGAGATCAATTTATTGTCTTTTGCTTTTTAAGCGTTTTCTCCCACTATATAAATATAATGGTGTTAAATGTAATTTTGCTTGTTGTTTTCTGCATTGTCATGATAAAACAATAATGACAAATGTTGTTTTTGGACTTTGTTTCTAAAAAATTACATTACTAAGAAAAGAAACAATATGGAAAGCGACCTTATTACGCAAACACGATACAGTAGCATAAAGGCCCGCTATAATATAGGCCTTTTCTCAAAATTGTTACAGAGCATGTATCGTCACTTTACAGCACACAAAATGTATAGCTTAGGGTAATTAAAAAGAAATAGTTTTTCGAGATTGGCGATCATCAGTCGTTCACTTTCAATAAAAAGATTCCATGTGTAATCCCCTATCATACTTTCATTGTACTGTCCTTTACAGTGTTCCTCGAAAGACCTGACATCCTGGTGAAATCTTTCACCATGTTCTTCTGAGTAGTCTCCCATGTTATCTTTGAATTTATCAAAGAAAATTCATACAGAACGTGTACTTCAGGCGACATTCCGCAGCCCATCTTCTGATATGCATCCACATGTCTATCAACAAGTTCTCTGTAGTTCTCTGCCTCGTACTTTCCCAGAAACCCGCTGACTACAGACACAAAACAAGTCCAAGCTGTCCGCTCAACCTCAGACTGCATCTCGGGAAAATCGATGAAATTAATCGGTCGTTTCAACTCAGGTCCGACAACCACTCCATATTTGACTTTTGCCTCTGACAATTTTGGATACAGCTCTTGAATCTACTGAAATGCCTCACCCTCTGTGTCAACTTGTTTAAAGACACTGCTTGATTAGACCTAATTTTATGTTCAGAGGTGGCATCAGCATTTTCGCTGCATCTATTAGTGGTTGTCGCTTCACGTTGTGAGTTTCTTTCCCACAGCTGGTTCGTGGAGGCCAGTTCCTCTTCTTGTAGTGAAGAGCTGTATTTCTGCTATCCAAGAGACAGGGGTAACATTGGAATTTGGTAAAACCACGCTGAATCCCCACCAAGAAAACCACCATCTTTAAATCACCAATAACCTCCCATATGTAATAGTCATACCATAATGCACACAAGAGGATTTTGACGTTCTGATACTCTCCCTTCGTGTGAACTAAATGAGCCAAGGGAATGGAGAAACCCTTGTTTGTATTGCACAGCAAAACAGCTTTAAGGCTTCTAGATGAGCTGTCGATAAAGAGCCTCCACTCAGAGGGATTGCAAGAAATGCCCGTAGCCTGAAAGAGCCCTTCTATAACACGGCAGTAACACAGACCATCCTTTAAACGTGGAGAACACCGAGAAGCCGCGACGTCGCTTTCTCTGTGAGCTAATTTGAACACTGTCATCCAGTATATAAGTCCCATTGCTGGAAATTCGAAGCTCAACATTCGACTTTGTCGATGAAAACTTCCGACAAGATCATTAATATCTTCTTGGTTGAGGAGGCAGGAGCACTTTTCACCAGCGACATGGCATCGAACACATACAGCAGCAGATTGCTCCGTTTCAGAATCTGTACGGGTTGCGTCTGTCATGAAAGATTCATCTCTCAAGTGTGGTTGTGGCACAGGCACGCCGGTCGTGTTATGGGGTACAGATCCAGTAGATGATGGAATGTCAGCGTACTTGATGGAAAGTGTATTCTTTCCTTTTCGTCGTTTGCTTGGACCTACCATACAGAAATAACAGTCTGTGGGATGGTTTGAGGGCTCACGCCAGACACAAGGGATAGGAAAACGCATTGCCCGTTTCTCTCCTCTGAACCAACCCTATAGAGTACGACGGCAATATTCACATATGAAGTGCGGTGCCCAAGTTTTATCTTGGCCAAAGACTGGCATGCCAACGTATGCATGATAGGCTTCTTTTGCGCAGATACAGTTCTCCAGGCAGTGCTTTTTTTCTAAGAATTCGCCACACATATAGCAGGAGCAATCTGCTGAGTACTTGCAACCACGACCAGACATTGACATAGCACACTACAAAAAATGGTGATAAAGCATGAGAGATAGGAAAAAATTAAAAGTAATATTAGGAACACAAACGCAAAGTTTAAGTGGCATTATAAAGATTTTTCATGGTTTTACGGCATAAGCAAAGAGGATATAATGATTATTTCCTAAGGACAAAGAAAACAAATTTTTGTTTCGTGTTGATGAGTCTTGCTTTTCCTGCTTGTTCGCCACTTTTTTCATCATTGCTCTTCCTTTTTTGTCTGCTTTCTTTACATATGCGTCTATGGACCCGGGCCAAGAAGGTATGTAGGTGCACTGACTCTCATATTTTTCAGAATTTTTAGCTGCTCTCCACAGATTACGTCAAAGTTGAATCGACAAGATCACCAGGGCTGGATTCACCAATAGGCTTATTAGGCTTAGTCTAGGGCTTCAAGATCCAAGAGGGCCTCCAGCAAATCATGGTACGCGTAGAGTCAATTGCCCGTACAAGATAAGTTCGATAAATATTGGCCAACAATTGATGTCTTGAATATTCATAAAATTTAGTTTTATTCACTTAATCCGACCTCGTGTTGATAACACCAGGGGCTTCTAAGTTGCATGCAGAATATAGTGTCGTCATACTCACAGTTCCGTTGGCTGTGTTTACTGAATCGTACCAATTGTTACGTTGAAATCAGGCGAAAAAGTCGTGGTTGTTCGTGTTTGATATGCACCTGGCCAAAGTTTAAGTTTATGCTACAGGTTAGAGGTGTGTGTCGGGCTAGCAGCGTCATACAATAAAAACATAGTAAAATCCAACGTTATATAGGCCTATACCGTTTAATAATAGTGAGATCGACTAATTTTTATACTGACTTAAATCAACAATGCCTGACCCCGAAACTAACTAAAAAAAGAGTGGTTTATTTTGGGAAGTTTGATCCAGAGTAGGATATCACTGAAAGTCAAAGTTATCAATCCCCCTAAAGTGCGCATTAGCGCAATACATCTTTTGAGCTTGAGCAATACAGTAGTTTTGTTAGCGTTTTTATGACGTAAAGCTTGTTTAGTATTTTAGTTGTAATTTTTTCTATTTTAATTTTAAAAGGTATTCAGAAATCAGATTTGCTATTGAGTACTTGTGCAAGTTTGTACTGCTCCCTTAGCAAAATCAGAGAAGACTTTGGTGAGCTTGAACAACAAGCACAAGTCACCCTGCCAAATGGTAACTACAAAACTCTACCACAGGGGTTCCCAACCTGGGGTATATGTACCCCTAGGGGTACATTTGCTTATCTGCAGGGGTACATTTAAGGTTAGCAGTAGAAGGGGAAAATATATTTGTATATTATTTATTTCCAAATATTTATACATGTATCAGTGAATATTATTTTCAGAAATCATTTTTATGCTTATTGTGAAATATACCCGGTTATTCGTGATGAAATATTTTGTCATATGACGTTGTGGGGGTACATGCTCATCTGTCGAAATACTGGGGGGGATACATGGTCAGATAAGGTTGGCAACCCCTGCTCCACCACAATGAGACAAAGAATAAGGAAGCAGCAAGAAAATGACAGAAGCACGTTTGGGCCTAATGCCACAGCCAATGGTGGACTAAGGCTTTGAAGGCCCGAGGCAAGGCTGAAAAGGGGGCCCTCTGATGACATCGTCATACACAGTCAACCGTGATAAAACCTTTTGATCGAGTATTTATTATTTGCACATCACAGTTGCTGTTGCGGGGCCCTTTGAACGCAAGGTATTTACATATTGCAGTTGCTGTTGAGGACCTCTTTAAAAGCAGAGTAGTTACAAATTACAGTTGCTACTGGGGGGCCTTTTCAAAGCAAAGTACTTACTTATGATCTGCTTCGTAGTGTATTATAAGAGTGGATAATAAGTTTGTCTCCAAAAATGAAGAAACTTTTCGCACGAAACACCTCGATGGGACCCCTAAAAACCAGGGCGCGAGGCAAGTGTCTCGTTCACCTCCCTTATAAACCCACCATTGGCCATAGATCACTGGTCCTTAATTTTCCAACCATGGAGACCCCTATTTCTTATCTTGATGGTTACTAACTGTTCAGGAGAGAGGTCATTTTCAAGATACAAATGAATTAAAAATGAATTGAAGGTCACAGTGACACAGGAGAGGTTGTCCACATGAGCATTCTGTGGATTGAGAGTGATGAACTGGCAACTATATTTTGATGAATTCCTAGAACATTTTGCTATGATAAAGGCCAGGACAAAACCTTTTTAATTGTTTACTGTGTAATGTCCAGTTTTACTAGATTAGATGTTTGTAGGATTTTATTTCCTAATACGAGTTTTAATAATAACAGCACAAGGAAAGTTTTCAACTTCATACTGTATCCTTTCGCGCTACGGTTTCCTTGGTTCTTTGCAGTGTTAAAGGGTAACAAACGTGCGAATCGTGAATCTAGCAGTTGCAGCCATTTGGGTGCGATTTACTTGACGTATTTTGCACGGAGCAACAACGTTTGCTCACGATTATGGCATGACTGCGAAATTTTCACAGCCGTGGTAAACGAACCGCAACGTGGTCGTCACTCCCTTGTGCTTTGACGCGTTTATGACGCCACACATACGTGCAGCGTAGATATGCTTTAGGAAATTGTAAATTTTGAATGCTACTGTTGAGCACAGACAAGAAAAAATAGATGTGAAACTTATAAAATGCGTAGAAAAAGTGTTTGGTCAAATATTTATCATATTTAACCGTTACGTTATCAGTTGGTTCGCCTGTGGAGATTAGAAACCCTGTTCTCGCCGGCCCAGCACGATTCCACAAATTCGTGTCATTGAACGTCTAAGACAGCAATAAACGCAGTAATCGCGGGGCATTCTATAGTAAAGATTTAGAAATTTTTTGTTGAGCGTACTTGGAGGGCGTCCATATCGTCATTTTCGGCTTTGCGTAAATTGATTAACGCTTTTCCATTTTCCCCTCGTAGCAATGGGAGACGGGGGCCTCACAAGTGGATTAGCCTTGGGCCTCACATCAGCTAAATACAGCCCTGAAGATCATAAATACTTTTACGGAAAGAAATGCTTTCACCCGAAATTGTTGAACAAAACTGAGTTTCACGATGTGGTTGTCACCATTTTTATATTTGCAATTTGCGAAAAAGATAAAGAAATCATTTAAGATATTGCAATTACAAGCATGATATTGATGGCCTTCGATGTCATCGTCGCACCAGACACTCCAATACCCCTGTACCACGTGACATGCATATAGCATTGGGATGGAAGCAGTCCCGTCGTCACGGGGGGTTTTGGTGGGCCTAACCCCCCAAACAAAGCTGCAAGTCCCACATTGAAATACGGAACAGTATAAATCAGTGGTGTTTGGTCAAATTTGAGAATGCCAAGCCCCCCTGCACAAATGTAAAGTCCCCTTACTGGACTTTCTGGCGACGGTTCTGGATGAAAGAGCGATGTTCAGGATGTTTAACGTCAGTCAATCGATTCGATTCGACACCAGCGGATTAGTCATAGCACGTTGTCTGGCATACGAAGCATACTTTTCTCTTTCATTACATTTCAGATATTGCATTACCAAAGAAGTATCCGCAATCCTATATATTAGATTTTGAAGAGTTTCATATTTTCAAGCATAGCGTCATTTTTGGTCAAAATAATAAATAGAAACAGAATTGCTATACTGGTGTGGAACTGGTGTGGAAATAACAGTTGGAAAGAGGTGTATCAAGAAAGTAACAACACCACACAGTGAACAAAATAAAAAAGAATCACATTCAAAACACAAAGCAGCTAACCAGGGCAAACTATCTATATTAAAAAACACCGCAGCCCGTATTCATGCCACTCCCACGACAAGGCTATCAGGGGGAAAAGATAACATCGCAGCTCGAAATCCAACCACGGTAACTCACAGTAAAAAGCGAAGGAAGACAGGTTAACAACAAAATTATTCGTGTCTCGAGAGAGTTGGTTCATTCCATTTTTAAATCTGTAAATCAAATCCCTTTTCTGAAAATGTTAAAAATAACTTCTTTGTAATTGCGAATGTTGCAATGTTAATTTTCGACGAATTTTGCATAATTTCGTCCTGTCACCATACGTAGCAAGACTTATATTTACAGTATTATGTTGTTCTAACTGCGTTGTTCACTAAACATAGTTTAATTTTTGAGATCCTCGTTGCACTTCTTCTAAACAAGCCCAATCCTTGAATAAGCGAGGTACATAAACAAAGTGCCAAAGATATGCTGTCATGATAGTTTTGCGCAACTTGCTCACCCTGTCAATTTGGAATGTCACTCAGTATTTTTTGAAGCACACCGCCCATTAAAAGCTCTTATCAACGAAGATCAGATCCAGATAATGTTGAAGACGCATCCATCTGCTTTTTCCTGAAGAACATTCAGCTAAAAGGGCCTTAAACTAAGTTTGCATGTTATTTGGGTGTGCTCCATGCAATTGCTTACAGGGGAAAAGTAAATCACCGGTTGCTTTTTCTACAGTACTTGCAGCTGGTGCCGACATAANATTTGATTACTCTTAAGTAAGTTAGCGATATATTGTGAAGAGCTGGAGTAGAAATTCCGTGTTGAGTAAATGTTACATAACAATGCTAAACACTCTTTGAATTTATAGGAAATGGTTTATTAGAATTTCATTCAAGAGTGTTGCAGATAGCAGGTGGAAAATTTCACTCCTGGGATCAACGCTGAACAGTGTCGTGTATCAAAGGGGGGTTTTGAACAAGTAAGTTACCTCAGTACTCAACGGGCAGCAACCTTGAATGAAGAGGAGTTAAATAGAAATGAAACCGATGTTTCTGAGTTTATTATTCTAAGAGTAAGATTGAAGGATTCAGCGCAGTAAGTATAACAACACCCAGTTTAGTAAAACTATAAAACGTGGAATCACCAAAAACTTAGCTGTTGGAAAATGTTTGCAGGTAGTCCAGCATTCACTGCGTCCACGTCCATTGCTGGCAGGTCTGGAGTTCGAAAAGTGCAGTTTTTAGTAACATCCAATCATCATGATGTCTGTGCTGCCATAGAAAACCTGCAGACTGCATAATTGCTTCAAGTAATTTAGTGATCTTTTTGCTTCATGAATCTTCAAGGTGAGAGCAAAACTCCAAATACGCAGTAAGCGTTTTATAAAGTATCTCACGTTCAACCGGATACAAACAAAATTTAAGTAATAAACCACTTAAAGTAACAGCTTCAGTCAGCCACTACGACTTTTTTCATAATGTAGTTCAATGTTGCTTGGCTTAAAGTTACAGGATGATAATGTACTCCGGTAGATATGTATATGTAAGGCTAGCTTTTACATTAAGGTAATGTAAAATCTCGTGAAGTCAGAAGTCATTTCACATTAAAGTGGAGCTAGAACATATAAATAAATTAAAAAGTGAGTAATAGGAGTTTGGAAATATATTTTTGAAGGAGTACATTGCTTCTCATAAATCCATAAAATCAACATTATAGGAATGACGCATGTCCACAACGATTCAAGAAACTTACATTTTTGCATGAACACATCTGTGTCATTGTCAGAAAAGTTCCTTTTACCCAAAAAAGCAAAGGGACGCTCTCGGACACCATTTTTGCTTTTACGTGTTGATCGCAGCGAAACAGGTGAAGATCTTCTTTGCGCCGTCTGAATCAAGTGCGAGACCACAGACGAAAAATGCATCGCAGTGTGGGCAAAATTTTCGAACGCTTTTAACAGCGTTTGCGTCATCCACGATTTTTTCAAGGTTTGACTTTGGTGGCCGTTAAGGCATTTTGAGCGACCGCAGCTACTTCATCTGAATAGCGAGATGGTTATAAAGCGAGTTTTAAGTGTATTTTGGTAGTGGTTATGCAGTGAGGTTCTATTGTACTTTGATAGACCGTTGGCAAAATTTGTAAGACCGTTTCGGTCCCTCAAAGCACAGTAAAAAAACGCTGGCGTCATACAATGGCGTAGATCTTTGGTTACGCCATTTCGCGCCATGAGCTTTCACCGCCTGACTGTAAGTGGAGATCACAGATGCAGGTAACTGAGCATTCGGGACGAGTAGTGGCGTAGATACCGACAGAAACTTGGCCAGTTGCATCAGATTTGTGACATTTTCCTTCAGACTGTAAATTGGAACTATAATCAGGCGTTAGCCTACATTCTAACATCTTACGTTAATGTAACGTGCATACAAGCTTCGCCGAAGAAAACCGAGTTGCTGCGTCCATGAAATATCCGCTGAATGGTCCAAGGGCAGAATATGTCCACGTCGAAAATGCAACCTGCGCTTCTGTGTTTAAATAAAACTGAGCCTCAGCTGCTTCTCTTGCTTGTTTTGTTTTTGACTGTCGGCAGCGGAATTTTCTCAGGGAGCAAAACTCGTATAAAAAAAGAAGCAAACTAATTGGAAAGCTGTCAACACATTTTAATCTGACTCTCAAGAGCAGCACTTTTTTATTTGAAAATATTTATTAATCCTTTATCCTTTTTCTCTGTTAGACAAACAAAGATAATATCTGAACAGATAGACCTCTACTGCATTGGTTATTCTAACGGTTGATGTGCGTGACGAAATACTTTCATCCGTATGCTGAAAAGTGCTTGTGTAGATTTTGCGGTCAGCGTTGTCGCAGTTATTTAAGCCTCAGGCTGTCATTACCGAAGTGAGACGTTACATGGCTTGCTTTCAGAATTAAAACTGGTCCAGAGTGGCTACAGCATAACAGCAAGACTGATGAAGCAAATGCGAGTGAAACATTGTCCTACAAACATTTTTACCAAACTGTGTTAAACTTTCACTGCATTCTAAATTGCTCGCCAAGTGACTTTTGAAGGTTTGCAAATTCTGAGAAATCTTTTGTGAAATGAAAGTGACAGTGAAAACGTGGTCAGCGAGTCGTTATCACTTCAAAATAATCCAGATTTTCCTGTGAAACGAACCGAAATTTAGATCTCACAAACACTAGTAAGTACTCTCCACAATGGGGGCAAGCAAGGAATCGATCGGCAAATTTTTAATAGGAAATCGATTTCACGTAAAATTGCGCATCCTCAGTCCTGAAAATTGCAAGCAAAGCTTACGAGTGAAAAGTTGAAAGGCTAAAGCAAGAGCAGAGAAAGCAAATAAACTCTAAACTAAAATGAATAAATCATAATACAAGCTGCGACAAATAAAAACTGGAAAATACGTTTTTCCCAAATAAATGATTTCACTGGCGCATCGAAACTAATTGACTGACGCCAGTGGTCGAGAAACTTACCAGAACTATTAACTGCCTGAAAAAACTCGCCGTTATGACCAAGGACGTTGGCAGAATGCTCAATTATTTGCTAAAGACGTATTTTCCAGATTGCAGTTGTTGCAGCTTGTGTTCTGATTTATTCATTTCAGTCTTGAGATTGTTGCTTTATCTGATCTTCAGCCTTTCAACTTTTCACCGGTAAGCGTTTCTTGCAGGTTTCAGGACTGAGGATGAGCAGTGTTTTGCTTGGAATCGATTTCCTATTAAAAATTTGCCAATAGGTTCCCTACTTACCCCATTGTGGAGAGTACTTACTTGAATATAGATATGTGCAAGTTTCAATTATTGCAAAAAGATGAATGCAGGGCCTGGTCGCTGATTCCACGAAAGTTTACAGGAAACATAGAGCTTTTCAGTATCTCATAAAAACAGTAATATTAGTTAAGAAGGATGATCAGCTGCAAATAAAGATGTCGGTATTTTTTCGGTATTTTTTAAATCGGTGTTTTTTCTGTAGTTCTTTTAGTGGACCATTTCAAATTCCATCAGTGTCAAAGCAATAATGCCAAAGATGTTAAGCATTTACTAATTATAATATATCAAACGTAAGCTTTACCTGGGACACAAGGACTGGAAATAAATCGAAACTGGTGGGTATTCTAAATTATCCTTTTTATCACTTGTACCAACACATTTTCTACAGACTGTTGCAGTTTTAGTTCTTGATTCATGCAAATAGGCAACAGTGGTCTGTAGGACTGAATCAACCGCAATTATGACCAACTCGTCACGACAGTGGATTGATCTTGAAGCGAAGATTGACGAACTTTTTCTGGTCATATGTGGGATTTTTCTGTTATGTGAGTTACAACGCAATGTTAGTGCAAGCTTGCCGTTTGTGTTTGGACTTCAAGAGATGAATACAATGATTAATAAAGTTTGAAAAATTCCAGTAATTCTCAAAATACGTAGATCCCCGAGACGGTTGTGGCTTGTTATGGCGGGAGGCAAACTTTTATTCATCAGAACATTAATGTTTGTTAAATGTCATAAAACGTTTCTGTGAAAAAGCACCAAACGAACGTAAAAAATCAAACCAATGACGAAACATGAACAGTTAAATTACTAGCAACGATAGATGGTTAATGCAAAACAGGCCGTCACGTTTCATTTGTGTTTTCGGGCGAATGCCTCCGTCGGCCAATTTGGTAACGGCTTGATTATGTGTCCAGATGAAACCCAATCCTCAAACATGAGCATTGCTTCAGGCAGGCCAGTTCCCACCATTTTCCTTGTTTGCTTATTTTGCTAGCCCTTGAGCACAGTAAGTTCTGCCTGGCCGAAAACAACGCCAAATTGGTTAGTTCGACGAGAAAATGCAATGTCTTGAAAACCCGGCATGGTGCCGAATTCTCGTTTCAGATTCAGAATCGGAACTGCAATCATCTCAACAAAAGAATGTTTACCTTACTCTTTACGAAATATGATGCTAACTACTGTCATGAAAGAAAAGGTTAGAGGTCCTTAACCCCCAGCAGCACCTTGGTAGACCCCTCGTTGGGTGTCACTGAATTAGCGAATGCACTTTTTCCGTGAAACTGAGTTTCATTGGTATCAAATAGTATTCATTTTGATCAAACACTAGCTGTTGTTTATCTTTCTTCTAATTGCAAGAAGGAGATGTTGCAACAAAAATAATATGTTGTTTTATCTCGTTGTACAGTTATGATACGGTAGTGAGCAAACACTGCTGTGTTTACTTTAGAATTTATAATTTCATAAATTGGGTTTTCCCTAAAAAGGAGAACTAACCTTTCTTCAAACACAAACGTTGTTTTGTTCTAAAAGTCTTAAAGCTTTTTGGAGTAATTTTCTTCCAAAAAAATTATTTCAAATCATCTGCTTGATAATTGCGCAGCTTTTGCAGCAAGCTCCCAAGAAAAAAACTGTAAAACCTTCAGAGTGGATAAAAACGATACCTCAAAAGTTACAAGCATTGCTTACTTCAAGATTGAGATCTTACTGCAGTGTTCCAGTTGGTGGTATAAATTCTACTGTAGGTGATTGCGTATTCCCGCTTATCACTCTATCTTCTGTAAAAATCAAAAACTTTCAAGCCTCTCACAAAACAACCAAATGTTTCAGGTTTCGCAACTGTTCCGACCCATTTCAAAAATCTTGCTTGGCAAATGGAGCTTAGTGTTTTACCAAAATCTTTACGGTCCATCTTCAATGACAATTTTTAAGTGAACGAATCGACAAAGAAATAGCGCAAAACATCTAGGCGCTACGGCAGTGGTGTCCGACTTGAATGTGGATGCTTGCCAAAGCTTGTCATATAGTTTAGTCCCGAGCCATAACATGTTCCAATTATTGGCATGCCAACGAATTTCCTTGTAGTCAAAAAAGTCGTCAAATCAGACAACACTGCAGTCGGTTGCTTAGTTACTTTGTTGCTAGTTTATGACACTAATTAGTCGCTTCTGAATAAACTTGCTGATTTAAATTGTCACGACATGAGCGCGAATTATTGCGATTTATGCCAAAAAGAAAAATCGCCTTTTACGTAATCGCTCACGTACCATTATTTTCGAATCTATGGCGTGCACGGTGGGCATGTGCGCCCTGTGGTCTGTGTCCATGTCTTATGGGATCATTTATTGTACTGACCGTTTTCAAACTGAAATATTGACTCATCGGGTCTCCTTAGTCACCTTTAGCTATCAATTACGAAATGCGAAAGGATGAGCAATAAAATCATAAATTTTAGCAAAATATATGTCATCAGATTACTGTTTCTAACAAGTTATTGACGTTGATGAAGGCTGCGTTGATAAAACAAAAGATAAGAGCGGAAGAGTTCAATTCAGTTGTTGCTGCTGTGGGCAGTGTTTAAGTTATAAATGTGTGTTAAAGATAAACACTGTTGACTGGTTGAAATGATTGCTAGAAATTAATCAAATAATTATTCTCATAAGTCTATGATTAAATCAACTGATGACCTCACTTCAAATTTCAATGAATCGCATTTTACAGGAAGACAACCTCTTTTCTCTGAGGTCCTTTTCGCGCCACCCCTCTCCTTTTCAGATATTAGCAAAAGTCCTTTGTTTGTTAGCTTGTTGTCCTTAATTTTTTATTTCCTAAACTTTCGTTCCAATAAAAATACATTTATAGTGTACACATTAGTGCAAAGCGCAGTTTACATATATTCTGTTGATTTGTTTTAGTTTTACTACATTCACAAAGCATTTTTGTGAAGTCAAGTCTATTGAAATTGCTTTTATTTTTGCAGTAATGCAAGCAGGATTTGCTTTCTTGGAAGCTGGGTCTGTCCGAAGCAAAAACACGACAAACATCATCATGAAGAACGTGCTCGACCTCTGTAAGTTGAAACCACGTTGTGGGTTTGAAAAATTCCTTTTCAAACTTCCAGCGTAAAAAAACAAAAATGCTTTCCGCCAACTTGGATTTCGGCCTACATTTTATATTTTTCACAGCAGGCAAAAAATCAACGCCGGGGAAAATCCTTTGGTTTTGCTTCTGTGGACTTCGATAACGGATGTTTTCATAAAGAGCGATGATGAACCGTCAAAACTGAACGTAATTATTTCCTGAAGACACAAATATTCGCCACTTGTGTTTGATCCTGCTCCAAGAAAGGAGCGTGGTGCATACAAGCGTGTATCTCTCAAACTTATTGCCTGTTTATCGATGCACTGGTTCCAAATGTTTATAAAATTAGAGCTGCACCGGCATCTTTTGGATCCAGCANGGCAGTTTTTGAGAGTAGCTTCTCTGTTTTGTCTATTGCTCCTGATAAGACAGGCGAGCTTATTTCTTTTGGCGNGTNAAAAGGAAGTGACAAGGTAATACCTGGACACTTTAGTGGGTTTAGTGAAATCCATCCTCGCTTTCTGTTGAGGTAGCACTTAACGTAAACGAAGGTGCATTTGATTGAGGATTTGAATTCCATTCTCACCATCGCCATTGACATATTGATGTTAAAGTGATAATTCTATAGCTTAGAACAGCTATGACCAATCCACGGCTCGCGGGCCGTATATGGCCCAGTCTAAGCTTTTTTTGCGGCCCAGTTTAAGTTTCCGCAGTAGTATAAGTAGCTCACATACTGACAACCTGTCCTTATTTTGATACTCTTGAATTTGGCATTTTTGTTGCAGATGGCCCTCAGTGCCAATTTATCACGTCTGTTATCATTGCAGTTAGGATTTGAACGCTTTCAGTGCATTAGCTTAAGTTAAATTTAGTTTGCTAAGATCAAAGTAAGCCATTCAATGTGAGGCTCTCATTAATATGTCATTCAACGTGTGGCCCTGGTTAAGATAGTGACATAAGTTTCGGCCCAGCAAGCCATTTGGGTTGGACATAGCTGGTATAGAATATAAAGAGTAATGTGCAATATTTACGCAACGATCAAATACCAACGAAAAGAGGCTNGAGGTTAATTANTAAAAATGAATAGTAAGTTTCAGATAAGTTGCAATAAAAAATTTTAACTAACTGACCATCTGATTCTTATAATTAATTTGCTGCTCAATATCTTGATGCCACCAGAGCCGTAGCTGAATAAATGACCTATGTGTAGCGATAAGTCACGTTGCAGTACGTATAAACTCAAATTATACGCACGTCTGCCGGTTTCGTCCTTGCTACCGATGTGAAATGCGGGCCCCCCTCGGAACTCTTCGCACCCCCTGGTTTCCCAAGCTAGTTGCAGACCTTACTGACATAAAAGACAAAAGCAAGGTCTCTCATATTTAGCTCTGAGGAACCACTTGGATTACATCTTTGGTATTGGACCTGCGCCCCCCAACTATAGGGTATTGTTGTTTACATTCCAAATNACAACAAAAAAGCGGACCATAAAATCGATGTAACGTCTGANGAAGCACGTAATGATCTGTCTTATCAAATGTTAAGTAATAGTCAGAAAAACAGCACAAGGGAAAANATTTTTCCGTCGTTTGTAAAAACTATTTATGTTTGTTGCATTGTAGCTAAAGATTATAATCATAATCCACTTTTTAAAACCAAATCAGTGATTAGGAAACCGTACAGCGCGCGTTGTTAGCAAAACAAAGTTTGTTGTTTTGCTCTGTGTAGGTGAACAAACAGTCGAAAACCAGTTTTTCAATTTTTTTATCGTATGAAGAGAAGTTGAAATGTGCCCCGGTCGATCATTCTGGCATCCACAGTGAAAAGGCACAACTTAAGTACATCAAGGTACTGCTTGAAAACGCTTCTCTTATGCATGGAATGCAAAGATGAAGCATGGGTCGATAGAAAGATAAAACCCTTCCACACATTTTGAGCATGCGTACAAGAGTGTCTTACATTCTTATGCTCTTAAGATTCAAGCAAGCTAAGAAGCACAACTTTAACCTCTTCAGGAAGCGCTTTCATGCAATGCGATTGTTGGTTAAAACCCTGCTCAGGTAACCTTCCGACACAAACACCGTTGTTGTCCTTGCCCAAATAGGGCATCTTTTTCGCCTATCCTAGACTAACTGACAAGTTCAAACATGCGCGCGAGTTTTTGTACAACATAGTCAGTCTTCTCAAGCTCGTCTGATCAGAAAAAAACAACATGTTGATATTGGGAAAAATTTTATATGATAAAGAACAAAAACACCAAACGAAAATGTGGGGAGTGCACTTAACAAGTGAACGAAAGAGTAAAGAAAAACATTGGTGGTCGGTTGAAGGTTGAAATCGAACCTCACTTCAAGCTTGTGGTTCCATCTGCAATAAACGTAAATTAGGATGAGACATGAAATTCTTTCCATTTTCATTGCAATTTTCAGCCACATAAACCAACCTTGCCCAAAATGGGCAAATGCTTTGCGACAATTATTGGGTAATCCGTTTGATCGCGGCACTGCTATTGACTTTCATGTCTCACATACGGCAATGTTCCTGGACACATAGCGCGTGCAGAAAATAATCTTCTAAAGCAGGGATTACCAACGTTTTTGAAACTGAGAGCTACTTCTTGGTACAGATTCATGCGAAAGGCTACCAGTTTGATACACAGACTTCTGAAATAAAAATTTGCTCAATTTGTCTTCAATTATGTTATCATTAATAAAAATTAAACGTATTCATAAATGTGAAGACACTGATCATGTTTATGCCTTTGTCAAAACAGGCCCGCGGGCGACCCACTTGGTCCGTACGGGCGACCTGGTGCCCACGGGCACCATGTTAGTGACCCTTATTCTAAACAATGTTAACGCTCAAGTGTGCTTTATAACAGAATGAAAATTGCATGCAAACGCTTACCTGTCAGTGTCCACTCCATCTTTTGTAGAGTTGTACAGTAAAACAAAATAACTTCGGGTTTCCATTATCAGAGATCAGCGGCTGATCATGCATTGGCGACAAAAGATGATGAGATTTACCACAAG
>JGI24158J21664_10001461_pt1 | contig 26731 bp, 19 predicted proteins | sample Ectturendosymbi3_FD_21664 | JGI IMG/M metagenome (IMG submission 21664) | reverse complement strand
TCACTCCACAAGTGAAAGAAGCAAGGAATCAATCACAAATTTTTAATAGGAAATCGATTTCACGCAACACTACGCATCGTCAGTCCTATCATCTGCAAGCAATGCTAACAGGTGTGAAACGTAGAAAGGCCAACACATGTTTATAGAAAGTAAACAACCTCAAGACTGCAATGAAAAAACTGCGCAGACCCAACCGCGACAAATGAAACAAAACCATAACGTCTTGCTGAACTACATGCCAAGGCTGAAGCCTCAAAACTTACTGCATAAATGACAAAAACTACTAAAACTCAACGCCAGCTAACGATTAACACCAAAGCAAAACTCGCTTTCTGATAAAAGTAACTCTTCGCAGAGCGAGGCTTCTGAAGTCGGCTTGAAACAACAAGCATTATGAATCAGTCAACGTGCATTTTGGTCGTTGTGGCAACCAAGTCTCTGCGGGCACGAAGGAAACGCTCTGACAGACGCGAACAAAAACACCTGCACACTCGCCGCGAAAATGAAATACAAAAAATGCAGAATTGAACCTTGTCGTCAGTCAATTCAGCAATAGTCTGGGAGAGACGAAATAAGCAACACAAGTATCTTGCAAGATATCAACGTGCACAATGTGAACCCTGAAGCGCAGAGGGCACCACCGTCTGTAAGAACCAAACAAACTATCTAAATCACTGACAAACAAACCTACGCGGCACAAACGAAATGTCAGTCATTACCCCAATATTTTTTTGAGTTGGACTTTATTTCTTGTGATGGGCGACCTTCCACAAAGCCTTTGCAAATGCTTAATCATAATATAGTAGACACCAATCGATGATCTCAGTCTCACCGTGTCCAACAACCCATCATCAACTTACCATACTGCTCAGCGAATCAGCGTGAGACGAAGCTAACTAATGCGTTCAGGAAACAAACTGCAGATTAGAATTTTAATCAATTGGTTAAATAACAAAGATCATCATGCGTCCTTAAGTATTTCCACAATCTGGGTTTGGAATACTAATCTGGGCATTTCCAAATGTCACGTAGAGAAGTGTGCTTGTGAGAGTGCACATGGCTATTTGTCGCTAATTCGTACCCATTTTTTTGTTTGTCCTTTGAAAATGAACTATCTCATGAGAGGTCAAAACGGTAGGATGTTTTCCTATTAAGTTGACACCAGAACAGCAAAAACTTTAGTTGAAGAAGGCTTGATGGCAAACAGGCATTATGTTCGTAAGATCTTCCTATCCATAACTTTGGATTATATAGGCAGCCATTCTTGTGTCGTCGGTATACATTGTAATTACAAATTTTATTCCCTAAGAACGTGCCAAAACCCTGGTCCCAAAAGTGTCGACTTAGGCGGTCTTAACTTTAAAAACACTTGTCTCTCTGAAAAGTGGGAAAAAAATAATTCCTACCTTGAAATTTAGTAAATGCTATAATCTAAAATTGGTCTGTTATAGTAAATCTTCTTTATATGTATGTGGAGGCTGTAGAAACATGCTTATTTAAACATTTGCTAAAGTAAATCAACGTTTCCGGTTGTATAATGATGATGGTTTAAATGTAATTTATTGTATATTGAGGGCCCCAAAGTCAAGTCTTGGAAGGAGCCCAATCCACCTAGCACCGGCCCTGACTTTAACTGACACGTGACAATTGTAACGGTAACTAAGGGTCGACAAGTTTATGTGCAACGCAACACTAAGAGCAACATGCCCACAAAAAGAATTTACGAACGTTTATCTTTACGCACCCGATCTTCTGAACACGCTTTGTGGCCTTAGAATGGAGAGTGACACATACCACGTGATCAATAGTATTATGTCGCAGTGCACTTTAAATTCGAGGCGGGAATGGTAAGAGACTGTATAGCTATGTCCGCAACAAAAGTGGTATTCTACTTGCTTTGTCTCAGTGGCATGTTGTGAGTGATTTTAAGATTCTGAAAAATAAAATGCATCCGTCGACTGTCACTTTGTGTCAGAGGTTATGGACAGCAGGACATTCCATGTGCTGTACATTTACACTAATGTTTCATTTCAAACCTTTGCATTTCACTATCCGCCTAATATTAAGAATATTGAGAGACGTTTCAACTCACTATTGAACTGAGAAAGGAGCAATGAACGTTTCCAGTATAAAAAATAACTCACTCATCTTGACAAGTTTTTTACAAGGAATTCTGGTGGATTGGAACGTTTGCGATTTTGCAAAGGCCGTTATAATAATTTGAGATGGAAATGGACGACTTCCAAAACACCTTGCTCCGATGGTAAGTCGCTGGCAATATTGAAAATTCTGAACAAAACAGTTTTTATATGCGTAAACAATCTGTCTGCTTCTTGCAAAGGCGTAAGGTATTTTAGCAAATTGTTGGTTTTATGTGTTTGTTTCAGATCTCAGATACTCAGCAAACAACACAGAAGTGTTAAAGATTTAATAAAAAACGGCTATGAAATCTTTTAAAACTTTAGATATTTAGTCGGTTAGCAATTTTGCAGTTGTTTTTCAAAGGACAGTTTACAAAAAATTATCTGACTGCTGCAGACTACAACAGTTTTCCAAAGAGTAGGCAAGAAGGACATTTCAATTCGAAAGACATTTACGAAAAAACTTATTTGCACATGATTAACAAAGACTATTGTTGAATCATTAATCGCAAGGTTTCGTTAGATAGAAAAACAAGAATCAATATAGCTCATGCAAAGCTGTTCCAATATTGCAAAAAAAAACTTTCGGCGTATTACCTCAGAGACGAGATGAGTTTCCTGGTCAATGTCAGCTGCTTAGTTTGAAAGGGCAGAGGTTCATTTCCTATGCGTTGAAAGAATCCCTATAAAATGCCATGGGTTTCATAAAAGTTTGTTTGATAGTTTTTGTTTTTTTTCACAATGGGTATTTCTTTCCCAGGCATGGCAAAAGCTATATTGACAATGTAAGTGCTGCCAGCTTTTTGTTGTATCCAAAGTTGCCGGAACTAGTTCATTTGAAATATATGTTAATTTTTGATGAGTGTTTTTCCGCAAAAATGCTCGATTGCAATCAAAGCTGTAACACTGGTTTCACCAATCGGGTGAAACGTTCTGTAATTATTTGAACCACGTTTTAAAGTTCGGAGAAAAACGTTTTGTTGTTTTACCAACCCCAAACAAACATCTTACTATCATCAAATTAGAAATACATCTTATCTAAAATTCAACAACAATGGAATCTAAAGATTTTCTGCAAAAAAGGATCAAGTGACTGTCCGCGGCTTTAATCACTTTGCTACAATCCCAACTTGCACATTTGTGGTCAAGTAATCAATTTCACGAAGCTCCACGAATGCAGAGTCCTGAAATCTGTATGCAATGCTAACGGCTGTATTGTTGAAAGATTAAAGCAAAAGCAAAGAAGAGAACAAGTTCAAAATTGAAATAAACGAATCTAAACACATGCAGAGGCAAGTAAAAAACTGAAAAATTCACCGTTTCAATGTAATTTCTCCCACTAAATATAAAAACCTATCTGACGCTAATCACAGAAAAATATAACAGCAGCTACGACCAATGCTTCATGAACTCATTGCAAAGAGAGCTGCAAGATGCAATAGCAGGAAAACAGTCTTGAGGACGCCATGTTTGCTGATACACTATAGGAAGTTGTTTTGAACATCTAAAGTTTGGGAAAGCAGGCGCATGATCCGAATGTGAAAACTAAATGTGTGTTGAAAAAGGGTATCAAGCAAGTGGGCAAAGCAAAATGGCAAAGTAAATTCAACAACAAATATTGCAAGTTGTTAATGAAAGTGGATGCAAGAATTACTTCACAAGATGAAGGATCATGTTCTCAATATTATTTTGTGCGTCATGTTTTTGACAACATTAATCTTCACAGGTATCCATTGAGTCAAAACCGGGTTGTTCTGTAATAATAGCAGTGCAAAAATCACAAGTAGGTGTTTATGTATGGTGCCATGGATCACTGGACAGTTAACGATATGATGCCATAGATCACTTAACAGCTAACAACTTTGTTGCTATCATCCCTGTTATCTGGTTTGTTCCAAGCACGCCGGTATGCTGACCATCACGTGGAAGAGTTTGTTCACTGTTTGTCCAAAAAACTGTTGATTGTACGTCACACAAATTGCCACATACGGTAAAAAATACAGTTTGGACGCGTCAAGTTTTGGCAAAGCGGGAAAAAATATTTTTGCCACGATATATATAACAGTTGAGACCAAGGTTTTAGGCGCTTTCCATACCAACCTCAAAGCACAAAATGCTTGCAAGGTACTGACAAACCAACGCTTGTTTTTCTGTATTATTCAAAGCACGCTGTTTGTGATTGGTTAATTTTGTCCAACCTCGTCGTCTTCATAAAAATCATTTTGAAGAAATTTGTCACTTCTTAAAAATGGCCTGGGTTTATTGAGCGGTAATACGAAAAAAACGCACTTTCATAGCTAAAAATTGGCCTCGGATTATTTGACGATACGGCTTGTTAGGCGGAAAATACGGTATATTTTACCGGCGAATAAAAACTTGACATGTGCAAACATTGTTACATTTGTAGAACAGCCTTGTTTTGACTTTCTGGATTCCTATGAAAACAAATAAATTTAAAATCCAAATGCACAAATTTATGTTCTAAGCATAAACGTCCCTCGTGTGGAATAATTCTTGTTCCCCCCTTTGTTTTTACCTTGCGATGTCCTTTGATAGTTTTTTTGCCATTCTGCTATGCCCAATTGTTTGATCCCCCTTCGTAAAACACATATAGTTGGCATTTACCAATTTTGTGCCTCCGTTTTTAAAGTTCACTTGCAATTTTAAGGGCCACCCCAAAGCACATATTTGTTAACCGTATGACATGAAAACCCCCTTTCTGCTTACGCATCCGACTGAACGTTTCATACTGCATTGATCGTAGCTGTGGTTTTGCTTGTCTACAATTACCTTCACATAGTTTTTCAGTTTTAATTAGAGAAATCATATGACATTTCCCAGCTAATGTTTGCCACAGATTGTGTTTTGCATTTGATTTATTCATTTTAGTCTTGATTTCGCTTGCTTTCCATGGTTAGTCCTTCGACTTTTCGCCCGTAAGCAATTGCTCGCAAATTTTAGGATTGAGAATGCAGAACATTACGTGAAATCGATTTCCTATTGGAACACCTTGCCGAAGAATTCGACCGTTACAATTTTTCAGTTGAATGACTTGAATACCCAAAGTTATGATCACAATCCGTGCCATGAACTGCTTAACCAAGCAATAGGAAAAAGTCACTGATTTGTTTATGTAAGAATTGCAACTTTAATATGTGTTTGCTACCAAGTGAATATTCTTCCACATGGGGAAAGCAAGGCACAAATCAGCAAATTAAGAGATCGATTTCACGTAATACTACTTTTGTTCAGTCCTTAAAGCTCATCCAAAGCCTATTCAAATATATTTGAACGAGGATTGAAAAGGGTAATTGACGCGATATCGGTTTCCTACTGAAATACTTTATGATTAGCTTCCTGCACTTTTCTAAGCAACAACTGCTCCCACTAAGTTTACTGACGCATGAAAAACCCAGCGTAGAAACCATAACAGACTTTTTAGTGTACGTTTCTTGGTCGCTCCTAAGCAATGTCAAAATCTGTAAAACGCTGGCTTGTTCTCATACACACAATCAAGAAGGCAGGCTTAGTATTTATGGTTCGTTCATGATTGCACTGTCGGAACGTTAAGCGAAACATAATACCGGCGTTCGTGAGTTCGAGCTCTTCGGCTTCCTTAACTTGCGAACGTGACCGTTTAGTGAAGTGAACGCGATGTTGAAAGACACTAACGTCTTGTAACTGCACTCTTTGCGTTGCAAAGATATTTTTCGACAGAAATAAATGTTGAAGTCAGCGCAATAGCAATTAACTTGATATATGCGTTCAACTTAATTGCCCGAATAGGAGTCAGGCCAATAACATCAAGCAATGCAACTGATACAGCGATCAAAATCTGATACATGCGACCAGCTAGACTGTTTGATGCTACAACGCAGACTTGCGCTCAAAAATAAGAACGCATTCTCAAAAATCACCACAAATGCACAAGCATTTACAGCGGAAACATCGACCAATATGTTTCCTTTTGTGCTCGATGAATAATGGATTTTTTTTCTAAGGCGGCTGGTTTTCCGGTCTCATCGGCGCAAGTGCGAGGCTTATTTCACTGTCATTATCATAGTGGTTCATGCTGTTTGTTTACATTGTTGAGCTGTCGTGCGACAATCGACTTTGCTTTATCAGAAGCGCCAACTTTGCTATTTCCTTTGTCAAGCGCTTCAATTAATATTCGCTTCAGGTTCAACTCTCGGTCAGGTGCGCACAAGGTAACAGCTTTACACATTATGTCATCGATCGCTGGACATGAGTCGTTGCGACGGAACGTGAAATGATCACAATTCTTGACAGAACAAATGACGGCCAGGGTACAAGCACTGTTGTTGTCATTATCTTTGTCAAGTGTTGGCATTGTATGTCAAGACATCACCTTCACACTTATTGTCTTTCTGGATTTTTCCATCATTCGTATCGTCATGTTTGTGGAGACGGTTAACCTGTGACTCCAGCGTCAACTCCGTCGCAACACAACCGCTTGTATCATGGTTTCAACGATACGTCGACTTGAAAAAATGACACCCCAATGATTGAAAAATACACTAGCAGCTATTTTGCAGCTGTTGATGCTCGAACATTGCTTTGAATGACCCTGTCGCTGAATACCTGTAAAAACCTATCAAGCGTGTATTTGGTGAAGATACAGTACATTGCAACGCTCTTGAAGACGCTTTAATAAGTTCGGTAATTGCATGGGTTGTTTTGATTAAATTCTATGCGCTCAGGTTTTCATGGCTTTGCGTTGTTTCATATTTTGCCCAACAGCCATGCTGTGTTTTTACTGACGTTGTGGACGCAAAGATGTGAGCAACTGCATATTGAGCTGCAAATATTCAGCAAGCTAACATCTTCTGTACAAACGTAATAATCTTATAATGAAAATTTCGGCCAATGACAATGATATCAACAACATATTGCAAACGTTTCGATAACTCCTATTATCATCATCAGTACCTTGCAATACATTGCAAAATTTAACAATCTTCTGTACAAACTTAAAATCACGATGGTTTGATTACACGACAACCATAAGAAAGTTTTCACAACATTTTTGTCGCAAAACGCAAAAGTCATGTCACCAGCAGTTTGAAATTCTACCACATCACAAAGCAGAATCAGATTATCATGGAATTAATAGGAAAATTTTCCCAAGGACGAACGTAAAACTGAGTTATTATACAGCTAAATTGCAATTCCGCTGAATGGCATCATCTTCCAAATTAATAGCAAGCTAGGTAATTCGATTTTAACAAATTAACCTCAATTCATTTTTTAACCGAAACAGAGGTGATTGATTAAACCTCAGACCAAACCTTTTCAACAACAGATCAATGTGCAAGAAAATTTTCCAAACCCAGTTTCTGGTTTACTTATTAACTGCAATTCATCTTTCATCTGGTCCTAAATTTATCTGCTGCACTACTAACATATCTCTGAATATGCTACGAAACAGGAGAGATCCTATCCATCCTTTAGAGCGCCAAGACTCGGTGTGCTGCGCACCATGTGGGGACTATGACCAGACGTACTTTGGTAAAGCAAAAACATTATTTGACACATGCAAAAAAGACACATCATCTATATCAAAATTACTTAATTCGCGCGTTCGGTGATTTCTATTGCTCTCTTGTTCTCCCTGTCATTCACCCACTTTCTCCCTTTTCTCCCTCTTGTCCTCCCTGTCATTCGCCCACTTTCTCCCTTTTCTCCCTCTTGTCCTCCCTGTCATTCACCCACTTTCTCCCTTTTCTCCCTCTTGTTCTCCCTGCCAATGGAAGGCCATTGTTCGCTGGCTGAAACGCTGGTGCTGTTTTCAAACTTTTACAACAGTTGAGCAAAAGATTTTATGATTTTTGTCATGTTTGCTGGTTCTCAAATATATCTTTGAAATATCCATAAACGCATGCAACGCTACACTAAAAATTCACACTTTCCACGGAGATACCCCAAAAATTTTTTCATTTTACCTTCAGGAACCACATATTTCGTGAGGAAACATGTTGACATATTAACGTATACCTCAAACTCCAACCGACTGATACAAATGTCGCCTTTGCAATGTTCCAAATTTAACCACTACCATTGAAAACCAACAAATAGTTGCGTTTTGAATTGCAGTAAGGACAAGTTCAGTGAAGGACTGTTAAGTGGAATTGCTCTTATTTAGAAGTACCATTTTTTCTTTTGACCAGGAGCATTTAAACATAGGAAAAATGAAAAGTGCAAAGTTTAAAACTTTTACCTCGTCACATATACTTGCAAATTACTGCTCGCATTAATTAAGAGTCACCTGAAATAATCATTTCAAAAGTTTTAGTTTTATCGCATTATTGTGAGATAGGTCATTGCTGTTGTTCACTGTGCTGACAGTACCAATGGGGTTCTAACAAACGTTATGCAAAAACAGTTTTTCTGAATGTTCATTAAAGTTGTGCATTTTTTAAAGTTGAAATTTGGTTGTAATGGTTGTGAAATGGCTTTTGACGTGATCCTTGACTGAAGAAATATTTGGACAAGATTCAGTAGCTTACATACTTCACAATATTTGTCGTCTGTAAAAATTTATGGTGAACAAAGACAGTTTGCTGACAGCTATTTCGTTGATAGCCCACAGTTTCAAACTGCCAGAACAATTTAACTCCAGCATATTTGAAAAACTGCTTGCTTAAAAAACGCCATAGGTTATTTGTTCCTCTGGATATTATCTCTTGATATCACTAAGTTTGCCGTTTACACAGACTCCTTGCCATTTCCTCATTGTCACTTTAGCACATATGTTTCGAAAATATTTACTGCATCAAACTGCCTGTTGAGTTCAACGTAACACATTCAGAATAAGACACAACTGTCTCCAGCAAGTATGAAGCTTAGGAACCAAACTGGTTTTATATGATAAGATCAAGAACTTACCTTAGATTCCCAGGGAACGTCAAACTGTCAATTGCACAATTTGCAGAATAATGTCTTTCGGTTATAATCCAAACCTACTATACAGTACGTTGTTTATCCTGTGACACATTTCAAAGCAAGGTATTACTCATTTTTGGGGGGTTTCTTCATCTCCTGTTGTTCATTTTACATTCTATCGATGTTTAACAGTTGTTGAAAAACGTTTCACACTTTTAGCATTAGAAACATTTCCACAATGGAATACGTAGATGCAAACAAATCGTGTTTCCCAACATCATGCAGCGAATGTTACCTGTGAGTTGAATGCAGCTTCAACGTGCTGGTTTGTATTTTGTTAAACCTTTGGCGAATAATGTTCTGCATCCTTTCAATATGCTTTAAGAAAAGTAAAAGGTTTGGAATGGGTTAGAGAACAACCGCAAGATGGCCTTAGACAAGATTTATGTAACAAACATATGAGATTTGTTCTTTAAATGAAACTGTTGGCATAGCAGTAAACTTTACCGGGCTTGAACGAGAAATATTATGCAATTGTTTGCTGCAATAGTGCTTTCAGTGAACTCCAAAATATATGCAAGATCATCAAATAGTTTGAAACTACAGTACACAGTTATCTATTTAAGAATAGTGAGATTTTTATTTCACATTAAAAATCAACTAACACAAGAAAAAATTACAAAACTAACACCAATAATTAGAAGTGCATTTAATTCAATGGGTTTCAGTTTTCTTTTAGTTAATGCCGTTGACTTCATGTGTTACAGTTAATCGTTAAACATTGATTATATTTCCATACGTCTAGTCCGTGGAATGTCAAATCCATACCATTTGTCCTGAAACACCAAAATACCGGCAACAAATAAGCCCCTCCCCATACGTTTACGTAAGGTTATGTGATTGAAGGTAAAATTTCAGCATACGTTTTTTGTTAACTATCTCTTTGATGCCATGTGTGAATGCCACAGCCTTGAACTGCTCAACACAACTTGCAATCTGTTCTGTCACAAGTGGTATTAGGGATTTTGATTGTAATCTTGCCCTTTTACAAAACGTTACGACTTCGATCACTTTTGCGACAACAGGGCGATTCCAATAACATGAACAACCTTATGAGTAAAACCCGTCGGAGTTAATTTACAAAATTCGAAAAAAACTGAAGTCAAAGAAAAAACATCTCCCTATTAAAGTAGTTTGTTGCTTGCAATCCTAGAACTATTCTGAACCAGTCCGTAAGACTGAAAAGATTAGAATGAAAATACATGTATTGCAAAGACTGCGTCGAACAAAAGCGTAGTTCCGCTTACACCACACGTGCGTTGATTTTGCGTCAGTGAGTTATTTTTAACCAATTATGTGAAAATTCAAATATGGAATGCAATAAAATGTAGAAAATTCAAGTGGCAATATTTTGATATTACTCTTGCAGCTTCGGCAATGTTATAAAATACGAATAAATTCATTCATTATGTCGCACAAGAACATTTGGCAATTCTCGCGTAAAACGGCCATACAGAGACATCAAAACAGTCATGTTTCTCTAACATGATGACTCGGCATGTGATACGTTTTCGGAAAGATGCTTGAAAGGTTCCTGGCGTTGTCGCACCTCACCAAAATGTTACCAACGGATTTATTCTTACATAAAAAAGTGCAAGAAAGGGCAGCGGTTCCTTTTTGTTTGTTTTTTATTAGTTGTTTTTCGTGCAACATGTTAAATTTCCGTTTAATCCCGTTTTTTTCAGGTTGGTCTTATGATTTTGAATTCTTCTTGAAAAGATCGACCACTTCAGGCCAAAAATTGATTGCTAGCTACTTCTCTGGTGAAAGTAGTTGGTCTAATATCATGTCTGCAACACAAGCGGGCTGTGGCAGATACAGCGATAAATGGCAAACGTATAATGTTCCAGGTAAGCAAGAAAGCATTCAAACCTTACCTGAGATAAAAACATCGCAAAACAATGTCGAACTTCAAAAATCTTGTTTAGGTTTGATGAAGCTCGGGATAAAACTCTACTTTTCTATATTTAAAAAAATATCATCACTGGTAATTTTTTACTGGATGTACTTGCTCGTTTAAATTTTCATTGAAAACTTGCTTCGGTTTACAATAAGTTACGACTGATTGAATTTATTTTGGCGAAGTGTGTTGCATTGTATTGTTCACTGCGAGAACAGCCAGATGGGAAACAATAAAAAACAAACGCTGTCTGTAAATACTTGAAAGCATTCCCAAGCTTGCAGTCATAGTGGATTTACCTTTTCGCATTACGAATTGCCTTTTTCTACTCGCGATTATATTCCGTACGTGAGGTCTGGTTTGTATGAACTTGTCATTCGAGTCAAGGGAATTTGCGTTTGCGCGCTCCACTGCGTTCGCGCAGTCACCTCATTTTTGCATTTGCATTCGACATTTGGTCTTGCTGCGTGAAGACCACGTTTTTGTGAGCCAGTTGTTCGTTCTTGCTTTGCATGCGGTACACGGTGGCTGTTTCTGCTGTCGCGCCATCGTCAAAGCTATTTCTGCTGCTAATCAGAAGCCTTTTGTACATAGAGATTGTGCACCGGGAAATTTGCGAAAACGAACTATAAAGAGGTGAGAGCCAAACGCCTTGCTTTAGCTTGGCAACTTAAAAAGTCAGGCAGTTTTAGTCGGGAGTTGGAACAGTGCTCATTCAACGAATAGGCTGCCTTTCTGTGAGAAGCGTTTGGGGAAACCAGCAATTCTACATACAATGACAGCATTCCTCGCAAGCAACCTCTGCCCTGGGCAAGACCCAAAACCTCCACACATTTGGGAGACCAAAAAAAACCCTTAGGTAGTCCAGCCGTTACTCCCAGACACTCGCAAGACACAAATAAGCAAAGGAAACACAGAAAACACGAAAACCAAGAAATACAGACAAACGTTCCTCAATAATGATTCCGTAAATACTCCAGTGGAAAGTAGAAAGCATTATTCTGTTGAAAATTAACCGCAATTTGACAGGCACTTCTGAAAATGAAACGAAGAATTTAGTACTGTGATAACCCATAATTCACATAACATTTACCAACTGGTGAATTTTTGTATTCCGCATCAACATCTCTCCATATCACTGGTTCTGTGTAAGATATTAACTTTTTTAGAATATTACTATGAACACTGGGCATGAAATAGTTTTGATTGCTAGCATGTCTTCCACTTTAGTTATGTACATTCGTACATTATGTACATTAGTTATGTACATTCGATGATCGCTGGAACAGGTTATTATAAATACTTGGCAATAACCAGTTATTAAATCTGTGCATTAGTTTGGCCAATTCCAATTTATACATATCATGCTCTCTTGGGGACTTCAAGGTTTTCCAAATGGGGCTTACATGTGTATCATAATTGCTGAACGTCATGTTGCACAATATGATATTTGTTTCACGTAGATTAGTTTTAGGTGTGACGTGGTTGTAGACACCCAAGCGGTAATACACTAACGTTTATGCAAAAATATAGTAATCTGACAATTAAAAGCTCTAGGTTTTCTGTAGGTTTCTGGACGAATCAGCCGACCGGGCTCTGCTTTCGTGTTTTGGCGATCATTCAAGCTTGCACATATCTGTATTCAAGTAACTACTCTCCACAGGTGAAACAAGCAAAGAATCTATCGGAAATTTTTAACAGGAAATTGATTTCGCGAAACACAATGCATCGTCAGTTCTCAAATCTGCAAGCAATGTTGATAGGTGAAACGTTGAAAGGCTGAAACAAGGGCAGAGAAAGCAAAAAAACACAAGAGAGAAGTGAATAAGTCACACAACTGCGGCAATTAAATCCCGAAATTTCGTGTTTCTCAAAAAATTAAGTTTACTGGAACTTCAAAATTTACTTCGATTGTACAGTAACTTCAATTTCATAAATCATAACACAAGATGCGATGATCAACACTAGAAAATAAGTTGGTCTCAGATAACGCAAGCCAGCGTTAGCGTGCGCATTTGAAACGCTGTGACGAATGAAAACAACAACGCCAGCACACTGGTAGTGAGAGAGGTCAAAACAGGTCAGGGAACAGCGAAAAGATAGCAAAATGTGCCTCATGAGGGAAAGAATCATGTTTTGAATATTAATTTGTGCGTCTAGTTGATGATACCATTTCTCTTCATAGATATGCAAGAGTAAACATCAGGTGGTTCAACAAAAGTAACAGTGCAAGCATCATGTATAGGGGATTTATTTACTATACCTTGGAACAGTGAATATCCCTCGACAGAGCCACTTCATCTTCGTTATTTTTGTCATTTTTACAATCTGGTCCATTCCAATTACTGCGGTGCGATGACCATCTCTTGGAAAATGCGTTCTTGGTTTGGCAGATATATTGTTCATGGCAGTGGCGTACGCAGAACATTTTTATTGGGGGGTTCATTCAGTGGCATATGGGGGTCATTTGTATTTGGTGTCCGCTGTTTGTGACGTCACAATTTGACGTCATATTCATGTTTCCAAACCAACGCTTTGACGAAGTTTGTTGACATAATATGCATATTCCTCTACAGGCACTCCCTTTATGTTATGTGTCATTGCACTGAATGTAAACTATCTCCCCGCCAAATTCGGATATCGAAGGAAAATGCACTCAACGCTACGACGCAGTAGTTCATAACTGCAAAAAGATCAGGCTGCGCATTAAAATAGCGGAGTAGCTACACTCATCATTGCGTCAGAGCAATTTACAGTACAACTGCACAACGAGGCTGCGCTCATGTATTGTCGAGCAGTCTAAATGTCTTGAGCAGCCGCGCATAGAAAGTGTGCGGCTTGACTGGCTGGAGCCCACCCCGGTTTGCAAGGTCGAACCTTACTAAAGTATATAAGAATTTAGAATGCACAAAAAGTACGCTAGAAACAGTGGCGTAACTGACAGGGACAGGGGTGCGCGCCGCCCACCCTGGCAAGCTAAATGTAAAAAACGGGCCCCCTTAGAGATTTCATAACTGCAGAATAAGAAAGTGCTTCTACAATTTTTGGAAATCCGTTGATCTTGACATTTTAAATACTGAAATAGTGCAGTGCTTAGCAAACCAACAATCATCAAATTAATCGTACATTCCAAGGTGTTACAGTGCAGTGGCGTGCATTGTACAATACATCATCTTGAACGTGCATGCTGTGTGTGATGTAATAATCGCCCGAGGTGTGGAACGTTGCCACCATTTGCGGCCATTATTATACTCCTACTTGCTTTGGACTGTGTGATGCAGTTGTGAATAAGTTTATGTCTGAAAGCTGTCATGTACTTTTCCTTGAGATTAGGAAGTGATCTTGAGATTAGAATACAGAGAAAGTTGTGTAGTGACACTAGAACTTTCTTTTTTGTTTAGCAAAAACAATTAACAAAGTTGTGTGCAATTCACCGCAGGAAGTTGAACCAGCGGTGTTTATTTTAGCATCTCGGCTGAAAGTGATAACATCGTTTTCTGGCCATCCCAACGGGTACCTCGGTTTTCGTCTGCGCAGCGCACTTTACACCTCTTTAAAGTGAGGTATGCGATTCAGTGATACAAATCTACAGATTGAAAACAGGTTTAAGCGCTTAAGCCAGTAGTTCCCATGGAATGGGCCGCGACCCAAACTAGGGATGCGATTTCGTAAGGGGTCAAGAAATAGGTTGCGCAGAGGTGATCAAAAACCTAACCTGAGTTCAAGTAACTTCACTCCACAAGTGAAAGAAGCAAAGAATCAATAACAAAATTTTAATAGGAAATCGATTTCACGTAACACTACGCATCGTCAGTCCTATCATCTGCAAGCAATGCTAACAGGTGTGAAACGTAAAAAGGCCAACAAAGGTTAGAGCAGTGGTCGGCAACCACCGGGCCGCGGCCCGGTGCCGGTCCGCGAGGAGTTCGTTACCGGGCCGTATCATTTTCCAGGTTAAATGCTTTGAAACATTTTTGTAACGTTAGAAGCAATTACTTTCGGACGTTTCATGAAAAAGTGAGAATTATTGTGCCATTGCTCAGTCACTTGGGAATCGTAAAAATAGCGTAATGTCTGTAACAATTACGTAAACGCAGCTGAATGAAACTGAGATAATGCAATAGCTTAGACTAAGCTAATTGGGTATTGACATTGACAACTGGTCGGCCTATTATTGGCTACGCATGGGCCGGTGACTTCCTGCTTTAGTAAAGCTATCTCAGATTGCTAAGTGTTTTGCAAGGAAGTTAAGATCTGGTTTATTCTGGCTGAAAACTTTCACGGTTTAAAATGTTAGGCCTACTACGAATAGACCCATGCTCGGTTGATTGAGTTAAGCAAGTATGTATACGATTCATAACGCTTGTTGTTTCAAGGCACTTCGGAAGCCTCGCTCTGCGAATAGTTACTCCTATCAGAAAGCGACTTTTTCTTGGTGTTAATCGTTAGCTGGCGTTGAGTTTTAGTAAGTTTTTGTCATTTATGCAGTACGTTTTGAGGCTTCAGCCTTTGCATGTAGTTCAGCAAGACGTTATGGTTTTGTTTTATTTGTCGCGGTTGGGTCTGCGCAGTTTTTTCATTGCAGTCTTGAGGTTGTTCACTTTCTCTAACCTTGTGTTGACCTTTCTACGTTTCACACCTGTTAGCATTGCTTGCAGACGATAGGACTGACGATGCGTAATTTTACGTGAAATTGATTTTCTATTAAAAATTTGTGATTGATTCCTTGCTTCTTTCACTTGTGGAGTGAAGTTACTTGAATACAGATATGGGCAAGTTTGAATCATCTCAAAAAGATGAAAGCAGAACACAGTCGGCTGATTCCTATAAAGCTTATAGAAAACGTAGAGCTTTTTATTCCGAAACCTTAGTTGTAATTTTTCAAGCTTGTCTGTGTCTGTTTGCAGTGTAGCGCAGGCACTTGAGAATAGACTGCAAAAATCATTCGTACAATCGAACTTTTTTCATGTAAACATACGCTGTTTGAGGCTTGGGTCGCAAGATGTTCAACAAACTCAGATTTCAGTCACGCTCGAAAACTTTTTGGAGCCGCTGGTTAATTAAGCAATATGCAATCATTGTCAGGAGTCGTCTGATAAACATCCACAACCGGATTTATTATCAATTCTCCACTTTTTCTGAGTATTGCGAACGCTCTACATTGCAGTTTAGCACTAACGTTATCAATCAAAAATTTTGGTGTGTATCCCATCTCTTCACTTAGTGATCTTTGTAATGTTGATTATGCAGTACAGATTGCAGATTTGACAACGAAATACCAATATGTGCATCATTAATATACGAAGTAGGAGTAAATATTAAATCTGGTGCTCAAAAACCTTGGGAGAATGCACAACAGTAATTTCAATGTTCTGCTGCAAAGTCCAGAAAGTCGGACTTTTTTGCTGCTTCCATCACCCCTACCAACAACAATTTAGCTGAAAAAAAAAACTGTAATGCTTTTCTAGTAATTATCCAACTTCAAAGACAAAGTTTTCGTGCCTTTGCGGTTGAAAATTTATTGAATATTTCGTCAAAAATGATATAATTTGAAAGGCCACCTGTGTCAAGCTCGGAAATATCTAACGTTATAGACGCTACTTGAGATGTTCTAGGTCAGCAACTTTGTGATCTGAATTTCGACAATTAAATGTCCACGGAAATGTTCAGTTTAAGGGTCAACTCCAATAAAAAACGCATGTAGCAGTAACTGAAAGTTCACATTTATGACTAACATACTCAACGCTGTTGCACAGTTTCAATTAATATCTTGAAAAAGTAGTCAGCATTTAGTTGCATTAATTCTTATGATTACTCTTTCACCCCCGCCATGTTGAGGTTATGCGCAAGTAAAATGCGTAGTTAAATTGATTTTATAATTGATGCCAACCGTGAAATCGTGCTTTAAATTAAATGAATACAAACGGTTGTCCGCCTCATGTTACAAATATCTCGCAAAACCATTTGATACCTTGATCAAAACAATTTCCATGCTCTCGTGCGCCGGTGGGAATCCCCATCCGACGTTTGTAGCCAGTTGCTTCTGAACCTGATGTTAAAATGTCTTGATTTCTTCCCACTGCCGGCTCCTATTTGATGATAAGTGAAAGTATAGGTATAACTGGTGCGCTGTTTCAGTGTTTGGCATTCACCTGTGTTCATGGGGGTCTGCAGGGGGGACAAAATGGGGAAATTTCCACCACCTGGAAATTGGGACTAAAAACCAAAAATTCTAGAAAACTGAAGTCAGCAGCTTAATTGACTTAATTCTTGCAAAGACAGTTTTATTTTCCGATATGACACTCACACTGCGCAAGAGCCGGGTTCAGTGTTGTGGTGTCATGCAATTTTGAGCTTGCAGTTCACTCATGTCCGCTCCACTGCCTGCAGAGGCAGGTTGCGAAACTTGGGTGCAGATAGTTCTAAATTGGACTTCATTGCGTAACAGTAACATGGCAACAAAGGTTCACTTCAAGTTGCGGTAGTAGGCGTTTAGCCGCATGTGACTGTTGGAGACATCTGCGGCAGGTAATGCAGCGAGACAATGACTGCTGATTGCAGTAAGCCACGTACTTTAATACGATGTGAACAGAAACCTTGCTGCCAACGAAGGGCATTTTTGAGAATGCTGCCGTAACATGAGTCATTTTCTTTGTGGCGTAGAAAGGTAAAGCGTTATGTGAACGTCCATTTGCATTGTATTGTCAGCAGCCTGAAATGGGCAAGCAAAATGTCGACTTTGCCGATCAATCGAAAAATTTCTGTGAATGCCTATGCCTATGTTGTTTATGTTTATAGTGTAACATCTGCTTTGTACTGCGCTATAAATAACTATTGTTGTGTTATTCGAGTACCCTTTGCTGCAACCTCTCGGTTAGCATGTCGTTGAATGTGCGACTCACCACGAACCGGGAGTGCATGAAGACATACATTCACATATATGTGGCGTGAACAAGCAAAGACTAAAGCCCATACATATGTAATGCATATGAATTTTTTAAGAACTCATTATTGCATTTGCAAACTGTTGCCAATGGGCCCCTTCCAGCAAAGTTTGCCCCCACCTGGTTCAAACCTCTAGTTACGCCACTGGCTAGAAACCTTTCGATTTTTTATGTATAGAAGTTCAACAAACTTTTATTAGTTTTCTTTTTTCCTTGCTGAGACATTATCAAATGCCTGAATGCTTCTATGTTAACAACTGCTGTTTTTGAGCTCGTGCAACAGTTCTATCATACTACAGAAATTGGCAATCTAGCCAATGCAGTCAGCACTTGCGTTGATCAGCCATAGCAGACAAAATAAAGACAACTGTTTTGGAAAAAGTGAAATATCATGGAGCACAATCATAAATATGCGTAGTGGATGAAAGGTTTGCAAAAAGTGGTGAAATGGTTTCTGGATGCAGGCGATCACCCAGATTCCCACCAAAGCTTAATTATTACTTTTTGTCCCGTTTATAATGTTTCTTTAAATTTGCATGCAAATTCATTCCGTGGTATTTGCATTAAGTCGACAAACCAACAAGCAAAAGTATGCGAAAGCAATTAACCTCCTTTACGCAGGTGATAAAGTTTTTGCAAAATATCAAGCTCAAGGAGTGGGTTAACCCCTCCCCTTGCGTACGCCATTGGTTGATGGCACATCGCACAAGTCGTTACGTAAATGCCGCTACATAAAGATTTATTTTTTGTCAATATTTGTGAAACACATGATACCACTGACTTGTTGCGTTTCCCATGGCAACAACAAAGTGCACGGCGGCCGCAAGGCCCGGCACACCCTTGACACGTTCCCTCGTGTCACACCCTTGACACGTTCCATCTTTCCCTCAACTGATAACCTTAACAGGGAGAGCAAAAAAACTTAAATCGGAAAGCAATGATAACCTCCAAAAGACTTCCTGCAATAGAACGTATACTTGCACACTACAAGCACATTGCTGCAAGCAAGACGAGAGGGCGTGTCAACATGCTGCTTCGGTAACAGAAAAAGTTCGGCTGTGCTTCAACAATTAAAAACTTGTTTTGAAAGCAGACTTTCGGCAGGTAGACAATTTTTCAGATCAAATGATGAAGAGTAAAGGTCTGCACCGGGTGGCGTTTCATGGTCCGCCCACCATGATTCAACGTAAGTCCAGTGAACGGCCAGCTTGGCTAACTTAAAGTCTACTGCACCTGGCTCATACAACAAAGCAGCCAGGCCTACTTTTACAATCTTTGCTATGACGAAACTCAAAGTGATTTTGAACAACTGTCAGACATACAAAAGTATGCATTTTGGGTCTACAAGGCAATTTGGTTTTATATGCGATTTTTCAAAGATTATGATAAAGTACATGAAGAAGCTGAGCTCATGAAACTCAGACAAACGCTTGACGCATATGCACAAATGCACATAAACAATGGAACTAACAGCTGGCAGATATTCCATTCAAAAACACTGCTGAATTAATGCATAGGAAGATCCTTTCACAGATAGGCCCAGCACGGTATTTCCTGGTAATTTGAGCCTGCCTTGCGCAATGCCGGAATATCACCGCTCCAGCCAATACATGCTTCCTTGATGGCGTCTCTGTGTTTTGACCGAAGCAGATCACACAAACAGACAACCATTACTATTCACACAAGAAAAAACGTGTGATGCTTTGGTCTAGTATTTTATTCCAGTCAAGTAGTTCAATAAGCTTGCATTGAATCGACGTGGTAATTCTTCAGCCCTTTGTCAATAGCAACAAAGTGGTGCGGAACGCGCAAGAATCACATCTGGATAATTTTGCATCCATATTATAACGGCTCTTTTGAAACGGAAAAACGTCCTGAGCAACTGCTAATAAAATCGCAGGGCACCTTCATCAACAAAAACAAAAGAAGATATTTATAAAAAGTAGCAAATGTAAATAATAAATTTTATCAAAAATAACTGGCAAAAGTATCTTATTACTTGTAAAGCATACAACTTATATTGCCGACGGCAGATAGAATCGTAGCAACAATTGAACTGCACCCTTTTCAACCGATGATCAAATGTTCAAAATGTCTAGGATAGCTTGATAGCTGAGTGAAGAAAAAATGCTCCTATACACAAATGAAATCACTATAGACTTCTTCACTTGTTTGCGTGCTCACAAGTGGAACTAGTTGACTGTAATTGTTTTAAATATTGCATTTTACACGAAGCAAGTAAACACAGCAACATATTTCATCAGATATTCGCGTCTTCATTGGAGCCCGGTTCGAACCAAACACCAACAGATGGACTTGGAGCGATGGAACCAAGGCCAGTTTCAGCACAAATGACATCAGCAGCTGCAAACAAAAAGCACTGGTTTATGATTTCAACTGGACATTGACTGACATGGATTGCAGTGGAAGAGAAGCAAGATACGCGTGTCATTTTACAAGTAAGTTTCATTTAAACTTTTATGGTATTTTTGAGATTGTTCCTACAAACTTGGCGGGTGAAACATGTTTTCGTAACCTGCCACAAACTTAAATAATTCCTAACCATTCTCACGCATTGAAATTGTTCCTGTGTTAGCGTTATTTAAGGTGTGAACATCAAACTTATTAGCACTTCTCTCTTATGTTTTCGTAGTCACATGCTTTTCATTAAAATACTTAGTTCAAAGCATTTTTCGTAGCAGGCCTAAACAGTAGTCAATTTAAAATTTATCGGGAAACTCACTGATATTTGAAATTGGAGATCCACCGTCTCTATTCGTCGTGCTATGGTGAAAAATGCAGTCTGGCATGATTTCGGAGTTCATTGAAACTATAGTAACGTATCGTTTGGTGCACTTTGAGTACTACTCATCACGGTTTTTTAATTATTCACAAACAAACAACGGGGTGGATGAAAGGTGCCTTCACGTGGCCCTCCCTGTACGACATTTGCCACAAAATGTCAACCAAACCTGTCAATACGAGAGCAACTACTGCTACCCGCGCTGGATGTGTTCGGCATGGGGCAGGTCATAATACGTCCTTCTCAGGGCGCGGCAACACAAATGCTGCCAAAGACCACAACCCAACGTACTCCAGCTGAACACCGAGAGGCTCACTGCAAACAAGATCTCCGTCATTGTGCAGCTAGCCTACAAGAACAAGGCTTTCATCATCGTCCTACAGGAGACCCACTGCACAACCGCCGACAAGCTAGTGATTCCCAACTTTTCACTAGCTGGGTCAGTCCTGAGCAGGAACCACGGCCTTTCCACGTTTGCCCACGAGCGGTTGGAACGGTCACTGGTTGATCAGTCTCTAGAACAGGGCTGCTCAACTCATTTTCGCCCGTGGACCACCATGCCTTTTCAGATAACTCGGTGGACCCCAGTAGATAACCAAGAAATTAATCAGACGAAAAAATGTACACACTGCATTTAATACGCAGTTCTATCCATAGGTGGCGGAGCCGGGGGGCCGCATGGGATGAGGTCCCCCACTTTTATTTCTTGGAGGGCCTAGCACCCCACTTTTGAATTTCGAATTTTGCCTAAATAAGTTTAAGTAACACAATTAGTATTGAGGCCATTGTTAAAGCAACTCGTTTAATGAAAAAAATGTTGCAGAATTTTGGCAATATTTTGTCAGTATTATTTGTAATAGATTATTATTTGCAATTGGGCAGTGAATTTGGCAGAATTTCGTAACGTTTGGCAGTATACACCGTGCCCAGTCTGTTACCCTGCTATGGCTTGGTTTCCGCATTGGTGTTGCTAAACAGTGTTGCCTGATGGTGTAATACCTGTACAACAATTTTTTACAAAAATGGTGTAATTTTATATGCTTGTGTGCATGAGCGTCGGAAGGATTTTTTCCAGGGGGGCACTAGTGGATTTTTCCCAAAGTTTTTCCAAGGGGGCCAAAAGTAGTGAAATTTGTTTTTTACCACTCGAAAGTAAGAAAACAGCCTTTTTTGCTGAAATTTTCTAATTCCTGCCCCCCTTCCGACACCCATGATTGTGTGTAGGAAAAACGTCGGGCCACACCATCAAAAATTGGTGTAATTTGAAGCGTTTTAACACCATTCTAAACAGTGAAATGTTGCTGAATCTTATACGCAAATGAAATATTTGACAGATCATTTTCAACTGTGTTTTTGTTTTTGCATTGGCAACACTAAACGGCTATATTTATTTCTGCATTAGCAACTGGCATCTTTACAGCAGACAACTCGCTAGTTGCTGTGTATGCTTTTTCTTCTCTTTGCATTCCGGTATCTAATGCAGTTGTAGAGTGAGTATTCACTCACCTTACTTCTGTGTTCAAGATGTGGAAAAGTTGTGATTTCGAATGTGTTTAAGACAGGTATCAGTTCTCTGTCATTTTTGCCTGTTTTTTAAGCTGTGTTCTTGGTGTTTTTTAACAGCCCAGTGGCGACTCCGGCAAACGGGCTCCTTGAGCCGAGCCCGAGTCTTCGTTTACGATTTATAGGGTAGAACGCCAGCTTGCTTTGTATAGTTGTGCCACCACCCACGGTCCCACTTCACTAAGTTTTTAACTCGGGTTCTTTCCTTTGGACCTTGTCAGTGTCCATATATTTGCCTTTCATGTCTGGCCTTTCGCGTTCATGTTGTAGGTGACCAGAATAAAACAATATCGTTCGCAGTAGGCGTGTTTTCGATTTCGTTCGCTCGCGCTTCACTCGGATTCATCCGTCAGAGCCCGAGCTGCCCTATGCTTTATTTCAAAAAACGTAATTCATATCGGGCTGAAGGTTTTTTGAAGCAATGAATTTGTAGAGAACATTGGATTTGAAGTCCAATCCAAGAAACAGTTCCCATTTCGAGATGAATTTCAAACGAACGATATATTGTACAGCAACTCGGGCTAATATGAATGAGCCTAGTAACCAGAGCACTGACTGGCGTTATCATTGCTCTGTGACGTACGTTACTCAACAATGGAGAAGTTATCATGAGAACAGAACTTCTCATTTATCATTACGTAATTAACATCTCAGAGCAACAATTATGCCAGCCAGAATGAAAGAAAATGGAAATTTCAGTGACACAAGTGTCGAGCGGTTTTATTCAGTCAGAATAAATAGTATGAAGAGTCCGGGTGACGCTGTTGACCTGAGTCGCCCGTCGCCCCTGTAACGGCCTATTTGAGTTCCAGGTGTTTCCCAATACGTTTTCATAGTGGTGCAATTTTGTCTAAAATAGTGTAATTTAGACCTTCATATGGTGTATAGGCAATGACGTCATGTTTCAATTCTTGTGACGTCACATTCGCCAATTAAAACCACATAATTTTTCTATAGTTTTTTGACATGCACTTGTGCCCCCGCACTTTGAAAAAGGTTCCGCACACCCATGGTTCTATCTACATTAGTTTACGCTACTGTAGATCTGCTTCCAGACTTTTGGATTTTTGTGGAAAAACGAAAAGACAACTTCGTGGAAAAACGAAAAGACGAGTAAAAGGCATATTCTCAGAGCTACATCTAAAATACGAAAAGCAAATCTGTCCCAAATTGCTATTTGCTTCATTGACCAACAACGAAGTCGATAGTCATTGTTCACATGGGTTCTTCAGACATCATGGACTTTATCACTGGTCAGCAACGAAAGCATTACTTCATAAGAATATCATTTGGACCCCTTCAATAGGTCACCATGGACCCTCAGGGGTCCATGGACCCCAGTTGAGAAGCCGTGCTTTAGAACAATCAGAGACTGAGTGGTTGTGCGTAGACATCACAGGATACACGATCGTTAACGTCTACAAACCTCCACGCTCGCGATTCACACCAACGGCCATCCCGACGTTCCCACACCCCGCTCTGCATGTTAGTGACTTCAAATGCCAATATGTCAACTGGAGTTACAACAGAACCTCTCCTGACGGTGAGAGGCTGGACTCCCAGGCAACATCAAACAACCTTGGACTGCTGTATTATCAAAGGGAAACAGCCACAGCTTCTCTAACCGATGGAACGTCGGCACCAACCCAGATCTGACCTTCGCGAGTCTCGGCCAGGACTGCCGACTGCCGTCAGACGTGTCCGTGGAAAGTTCCCGCGGATACAATATCGGCCCTCGCTCATAACGCCATCAAGACTCAAGGTTCCTGGCCACAGCGATCCGGTGAAGCCTTAGAACTTTCGCAATCTGATTGGAAGCGCTTTTGCCTTCTCACAGGTGAATCTGTTGAGAGATTGCCACCTCCGGACACATCAAATATTTAGAGGGCATACCAGGATTTTTGAGAGAGCCTACTATCTACGGCCAAACAATGTATTCCACGTGGCCGTCGGAAGAACTATGTGCAATACTGGGACAAGGGGTGCGAGACCCTCTATCGCTCTTTCATCTGAGAACAAGTGGGGACGGACTCTGATAGAGCCGCCTTGTCCCAACTATCTCGACTTGAACAAGGAAACAGGAGCGATGGGAGAACACTGTCAATTCCACCAACGTCTCGCACTCCAGCCGCAATGCGTGGAGATCCATCAACAAATGCACTGGCAGGTCTCAACGCTCCTTTTGCCAGTGCCTTGTCTCGGCACATTCCATCGTCTCACAACTTGTGAAGAACGGGGCACACAGGTCTGGGGGCTATGAGTCCACAAGGCTTGTCAACAAACAGCTGTCCTACCTGTGGAAGATTCCTACACCTGAGGGTCACAGTATCTCTGAACCCTTTGCACCGGAGGAGCTTGCTGCTGCCCTCAGACTTTCTCACTTTCCTGCAAGCGGAAAGTCTCTGGGATCGGATTCCATCTTCCCGGAGTTCATGCTCCACGCTGGGTCAGCTCTCAAATCTTGGTTTTGCAACTTCCTCACTTCCTGCATGCGCTAACTCAAAATTCCAAAGATCTGGAGAAGAGCACTAATAGTTGCGATTCCTAAGCCATAAAAGCCACCGGGGGACCCAAGGCATGACCATCCCATATCTCTGCTGTGTGTCCCCTTTAAAATCCTCGAGAGACTTATCTACGCTCGTTTCGAATCAATCATTGCTCCTACAAGAGCAAGCTGGCTTTTGAAACGGGAGATCGAACGTAGACCAGGTCACCCTGCTGACACAGGACATCGAGGATAGCTTTTCAGCTAAAAAGAAGGCCGGGGCTGTGTTTGTTGACCTCACAGCAGCCTACGACGCCCTGTGCCACCGTGGTCTCACCTGCAAGCTGCTGCGACTACTGCCTGATAGACACATGGTCTGCATGACCACGGAGATGGTTGGCAATCGCAGCTTCACCCTTACCGCCTCAAACGGCAAACGGAACAGGTTACAATGCCTCAAGAATGGCGTCTTACAGGGATCTGTCCTGGTGCCCCTTATCCTCAACATCTATATCTCTGACCTGCCAACCACCGTCTCCAGAAAATATGCATATGATGACGATCTAGCCATCACGCATGCTGATGGAGATTGGCAGGCAAGGGGTGCTGACCAAGGACATCGCAACGTGAATACCTTCAGACTTGGAAGCTAAAGCTCAGCAATACAAAAACGGTGTCGGCAGTCTTCCATCTCAACAACAAGGAAACTAAGCGTGAGCTGAAACTCCACTTCAACAATGCATCCCTGCCCTTCTGCTCTGAGTCCAAATACTTCGGAGTAACGTTGGACAGGTCTCCCACGTATCGCCGACACCTCGAGTTGCTTCACAAGAAGCTGTCATCATGCGTCGCGCTCCTGAAGCGGCTTGATGGCTCCGGTTGGGGTGCTGGAGCAGCAGCTCTGTGAACAGCAACCCTAGCTCTGGTGCATTCAAACGCATAGTACTGCACATCTGTTTGGTGCCGCAGTGCTCATATCCGCATTATCGATCCCGCCATCAAAGACACCTTGCGAATTGTGAGTGGATGCCTGCGTCCTACACCAGCCGACAACCTTCTCATCCTCGCAGGCATCCAACCTCCTGAGCTTCATCGCAATGGAGCCACGCTGTCTCTAGCACGCCATGTCATGGAGCCACGCTGTCTCTAGCACGCCATGTCATGTTCCACTCAACGCTCACCCGTCCATCGAGTGCAAATGCACGACGCCTCAAATCGTGACACCCATTTTGTACCCACAGCACAACGACTCATCATATCATCTGACAACAACAACATACGTGCGGCACACTGGCAGATCACCAATTGAATGCGGTGTGGCGGACAACCCCACAAGACTCCGCATTTTCATCCCCGACACCGGGACCCATACCCCCGGAATGACCCTCCCAAGACAAGCCTAGGTCCGACTTCACTGCCTCCGCACCGGTGTTGGACGTTTCCGCTCCTGCCTGTACAACTGGGGTATGGCCTCCTCTGCAGCTTGTGAGTGCGGCGCAGAAGAACAAACCATCAACCATTTTGTTCTTCAATGTCAAATCCATCGACCTCCCCACAGATTGCACAGCCTGGCGGTTGTGGACGATCAGACAATCGAATGGCTGCTCAACATCTGCCCCGAGACATTGTGCGGCCATGCAGTGGTTAGAACAACTCGCACAAAAGAAGACGAAAACATGAAAAGAGTGCAGGGAACACTGGGATTGTTTTTGTCTTCATGTTTCATCATTACATTTAGTTTCAGTCGTTGGTCTTCACAAAGGTGACGCATGAAGCGGAACTCCCCGGTTGTTGAGTCCTGCTTCAGTGTGGGATTGATCCTCAAACCTCGGGAGTTGAGTTGAGTTTATTTGGCGAAAGTTAAGAATTTCAAAGACGAGAAAGAAATCATAGCAATTGCAAAAACGCCGGGGCACCGAAAAAACCGCAAGG